>JADMIO011417962.1_pt1 | contig 71588 bp, 72 predicted proteins | sample 8958161 | NCBI WGS metagenome assembly JADMIO01 (sample SAMN16585339, study PRJNA669376) | soil metagenome | isolation source: Crop rotation soil | place: USA: Cullars Rotation, Alabama | collected 2011 | reverse complement strand
CGGCGTCTGGCTCGACGCCGAGGACATGAAGCGGCTCGGCGATCGCGGCGCCTCGGTGGCGCACAATCCCGGCTCCAACATGCGCCTGGGCAACGGTCTTGCCGATATGCGCGGCATGCTCGCCGCCCAGATCAATGTCGGCATCGGCACCGACGGCGCCAACTGCGCCGACAATCAGAACATGTACGAGGCGATGCGGCTGGCCTCCTTCACCTCCAAGGTGCAGGGACCGGACTGGCAGCGCTGGATCACCACGGCCGAGACGCTGCACGCCGCCACCGAAGGCGGCGCCCGCGCGCTCGGCCTCGACAAGCAGATCGGCCGGATAGCGCCGGGCTATAAGGCCGACCTCGTCTTCGTAGACCTGCACCACATCAACTGGATCCCGACCAACGACCCGGTCAACGCCCTGGTGCACACCGAGGATGGCACCGCCGTCCATTCGGTCATGATCGGCGGCCGCATGATCGTCGAAGATCGCAAGCTGCTCACCGTCGATCTCGCCAAGCTCGCCGCCAAGGCCGAGGAGTCACGCGTGCGGCGCGAGAAGATCACCGCCCCGGCGAAGAAGCTCTACCAGCGCCTGGAGAAGGTCGTCGGCACCTTCTGCCCCGGCCTCGCCAAGGCGCCGCTGCACATCCATCGCTACGGCGCCAGCCATCACGCGCATTGAGCTCTTCTGGACCGCGGGCGTCTGGCCCGCTCATGATTCATGATCGTGAGCGGGCGAGACGCCCGCGGTCCAGAAGACGCAGCATCCTATGCATGCCGGTCGAAGGCGAAGCGGGACGAATCGGACGTTGGGCGCTCCATCAGCCAATGGGTCTCGGTCTCGCCGATGACGGCAAAATCGTGCCGCCGGTAGAGCGAGCCGACCGGATTCCATTTGAGATATTCGAGCCTGACTGGCAGGGACGCGGCATCGCTGAGCTGCAGGCAATGGCGAAGAGTTCGGCCGCCTAGCCCGAGGCGCTGGAATTCCGGACGCAGGTAGAATTCGCCGAAGCGAACATACGCATCGAAACGCATCAGCGAGACCGTGCCGACCGCTCGCTCGCGCCATACGATGCGCGTGAACGGCTTCTCGTCGAAGCGCTCCCGGTGCAGCCGCCTCTGCAGCGCCTCGTCCCAGCCCCAACGCTCTTCGATATAGGGCCTCATCGCGGCGCGCTTGACGTCGAACGTATACGCGAACGCCCGCTCGTCCCGCGGCAGGGCCACAAACTGCACATCCGGCGGCAGGTCGGGAAGGTGGAGACGCTCGCCGTCCGTCATCCGGCCCGCCGCCGATCGAGCAGGTCGAGGATCGCCGCTTCGAGCTCGCGCACGTCGGTCACGACGGCATCTGGCTCCTCGACCGGACGGCGCGGACGCTGGCGGCGATGGCGGCCGCCGCGCAACTGGATCGCCGCCATGCCCAGCGCCTTGGCGGGAACAATGTCGTTGTCGATGCGGTCGCCCACCATGATGCACTCGGCGGGCGCCACGCCCAGCGCCTCGGCGGCGGCCAGGAAGGCGCGCGGATCGGGCTTGCGCAGGCCGGTGACCCCGCTCAGCCCGTGATGGCCGAACAGCCCGCCGATGCCAGCGCGGTCGAGGCGGGCGCGCACGGACTCGGGCTGGTTGGCGACGATACCGAGCACCAGCCCGCGCTCGCGCAGGCGGCGCAGCAGGCCGTCGATCTCGGGCCGGAGCTGGAACACTTCGAGGTTGCCGACCATCGCGCGGACACGCTGGTGGACCCGCTCGATCGTCCGTGGATCGCCACCGCACAGTGTCTCGACCATGTGGACGTAGGCGTCAGGCGCGAAGGCCGCGACCGCCGCTTCCGAGGCCTCGTCGATCGCGGCCTGGTCGACCCGGATTCCTTCCAGGCCGCAGGCCGAAGCGATCGCACCATCGACCGCGCTCTCCCAGGCGAACTCGAGATCGAGAGGCCCGCCGACATCGAACAGGACAGCGCGATAGGACATGCCGGATGATCGCCGATTGCGGCAGCGTTCCGCTACAGGAGCTTCAGGTAGTAGGCGAGGCGATCGTCGGACGGGGCGTCCGCGCCATGGTCCGCTGACAGCACGAACACGAACCCCATCGACTCGTAGAATCGCCTGGTCCGCTGGTACGGCTCGTACGGATCGTCGGGATGCAGGGTCATGACGAACAGGTAGCTTACGCCCTGCTCCCCGAGCTCGCCTTCGATCCGCTCGACCAGCGCCCGCCCGATCCCGTCGCGGTGGTGGTCGGGGTCGACACCCAGCCAGTAGATCTCCGCGCTCGTCGCGGCGTGCCGCTTGACCAGCAGCAACCCCAGATCTTGCCCATTGCCGCGCGCCACCCAGCCCTCGAGCGCTTCTGCCCGCTCCGCATAATGGCGATTGGACTCCGGCCGGCCGAACCAGCTCGGCAGGCGCGCCGTCAGGGCTTCGATCAGCGCGCGCCGCCGCCGCGGGTCCGGCTCTTGGGTGATCTCCAGCGTCAGTGCGAGGAGCCCTCGAGCGACTTGACGATGTTTTCGCACATCGCCTTGGCGTCGGCGAACAGCATCATGGTGTTGTCGCGGAAGAACAGCTCGTTGTCGACGCCGGCATAGCCTGAGGCCATGCCGCGCTTGACGAACAGCACCGTCTGCGCCCGCTCGACGTCGAGGATCGGCATGCCGTAGATCGGGCTTGCCGGGTCGGTCTTGGCGGCCGGGTTGGTGACGTCGTTGGCGCCGATCACGAAGGCCACGTCGGTCGAGGCGAAGTCGCGGTTGATGTCGTCGAGCTCGAAGACCTCGTCGTATGGCACATTGGCCTCGGCCAGCAGAACGTTCATGTGGCCAGGCATGCGGCCGGCTACCGGATGGATGGCATAGCGCACCTGCACGCCGTCCTTTTTCAGGAGGTCGGCCATCTCGCGCAGCGCATGCTGGGCCTGCGCCACCGCCATGCCGTAGCCCGGGACGATGATCACCGACTGGGCGTTCTTCATCAGGAAGGCGGCATCGTCGGCCGAGCCCGCCTTGACCGGCTTGTCGGACTTGGAGTGGGGCGCCCCTGCCGCCGAGGAATCGGTGCCGAACCCGCCCAGGATCACGTTGAAGATCGAGCGGTTCATGCCCTTGCACATGATGTAGCTCAGGATCGCGCCCGATGAGCCGACCAGCGCGCCGGTGACGATCAGCGCGGTGTTGCCCAGCGTGAAGCCGATGCCCGCCGCCGCCCATCCCGAATAGGAATTGAGCATCGACACGACCACCGGCATGTCGGCGCCGCCGATAGGCAGGATCAGCAGGAAGCCCAGCGCCAGCGACAATGCGATCAGCAGGATGAAGGTGATGGGATGGCCGCGCAGGGCGAACCACACCATCAGCACCACCAGGACGATGCCGATCAGCGCATTGAGCGGATGCTGGCCGCGGAACACCAGTGGCGCGCCCGACACCAGGCCCTGCAGCTTGGCGAACGCCACAACCGAGCCGGTGAAGGTGATGGCGCCGATCACGGTGCCGAGCCCCATCTCGATCAGGCTGTGCGCCTTGATCTGGCCAGGCATGCCGATGCCGAAAGCCTCCGGCGACACGAACGCAGCGGCGGCGACGAACACCGCCGCCAGTCCGACCAGCGAATGGAACGCGGCGACGAGCTGCGGCAGCGCCGTCATCTGGATGCGCATGGCGACCACCGCGCCGATCGCGCCGCCGATGATCAGTCCGATGATGATCAGCGACGGCGAAACCACACCCGGCGTGGCCACGGTCACGCCGATCGCCACCGCCATGCCGACGATGCCGTAGAGGTTGCCGCCGCGCGAGGTCTCCGGCGAGGACAGGCCACGCAAGGCCATGATGAAGCAAATGGCCGCGATCAAATAGCCGTAGGCCGCGAGTTCCTGGGTCATCCCGTCTGTTCCCCCTGCCCGCGCCTACTTCCGAGCCGGCTTCTTCTTGAACATCGCCAGCATCCGATGCGTGACGATGAAGCCGCCGAAGATGTTGACCGCCGCCAGGATCACGGCGATGGCGCCGAAAAACTGGGCAGCGCCCAGGCCCTTCAGACCGGCCGCCAGCAGCGCGCCCACGATGATCACCGACGACACCGCATTGGTGACCGCCATCAGCGGCGAATGCAGCGCCGGCGTCACCCGCCACACCACGTAGTATCCGACGAAGCAGGCCAGGGCGAAGATGGTGAGCAGCGAAACGAACGGCATGTGGCCGTCCGGGATCGACGCCGTCCCCTGTGCGGCCAGATCGGTGATCTGCTGCGCCACGGCCTTGAGGCTTGTCGCCAGATCCTGCGCCTGGCTGGCGAGCTTGGAGGCCTCGCCGGCTACTTTATCGTCCATGATCAGCTCCAACTCCCAAATGTCGCCTCGTGCGGACTGTCATGTACTTCCGAACCGCGGGCGTCTCGCCCGCGCAAGCTCATGAGCGGACGAGACGCCCGCGGTTCGGAAGAACATGATCCGCAAATTAGTCTCACGCCTGGGCCAGTGACGGGTGCACGACCTGGCCGTCGCGCGTCACCAGGGTGCCCTTCACGACCTCGTCGGCCGTGTCGATCTTGAGGGCCTTGGTGTCCTTGTCGATCATCGGCGTGATGAAGTTCAGGAGGTTACGCGCGAACAGAGACGAGGCGTCGGTCGGCAGCTCGCCCGGCAGGTTGGCCGGGCCGACGATCTTGACGCCGAACTTCTCGACCGTCTTGCCGAACTCCGACAGCGGGCAGTTGCCGCCCTGCTCGACCGCCATGTCGACGATCACTGAGCCTGGCTTCATGGTCTTGACCATGTCCTCGCTCACCAGCACCGGCGCCTTGCGGCCGGGGATCAGGGCGGTGGTGATGACGATGTCCTGGGTCTTGATGTGCTCGGCGACCAGGGCCGCCTGCTTGGCGCGATACTCCGCGCTCATCTCCTTGGCGTAGCCGCCAGCGGTCTCGGCCGCCTTGAACTCCTCGTCCTCGACGGCGATGAACTTGGCGCCGAGCGACTGGACCTGCTCCTTGGTCGCCGGCCGGACGTCGGTCGCGGTCACGATCGAGCCGAGCCGGCGGGCGGTGGCAATGGCCTGCAGGCCAGCGACGCCGACGCCCATGATGAAGGTGCGCGACGGCGCCAGCGTGCCGCCGGGCGTCATCATCTGAGGAAAGATGCGGCCGAAATGGTTGGCCGCCAGCAGCACCGACTTATAGCCGGCGAGATTGGCCTGCGAGCTCAAGATGTCCATCGACTGGGCGCGGGTGATGCGCGGGATCAGCTCGAGCGCGAACGAGGTGACGCCGCCCGCCGCCAGGGCCTGCACCAGCTCGCGATTGGTGAGCGCCGACAGAGGCGACATCAGCACCTGGCCGCTGCGCAGCAACGCCATCTCGTCGGTGCCCTCGGCCGCCGACATCGGGCGCTGGATCTTGAAGATCACGTCGGCGGCGGAGGCCGCCGCGGCCGCGTCCGGCACGATCGTTGCCCCGGCTTCCGCGTAGGCCTCGTCGGTATAGGCGGCGACGGTGCCGGCGCCGGCCTCGACGATGATTTCCGCCACCCCCAGCCCTTTCAGCTTCTTCACGGTCTCGGGCGTCGCCGCCACGCGGGTTTCGTGCGGCCGGCGTTCTTTGAGAATGGCGATTTTCATGGAAAGCTTGGATCTGTTGGAGGCCGACGAAGGGGCTGGGTGCAGCGCACCATGCACAGCGCCCCTCTCTTTGCCAAGCCGGTTTTTCGCCGCGCGGTGCAGGCATTTACCACCCGCAATCGACCAGTGATACTGGGCCCATGCACCAGCGTCCCGCCATCCTGACCGGCTTCCACTTCACCCGATTGGCCCTGGCCACTTTTTCCGAGCGCTACGATGTCGCCGGCCACATGGACCGGCCCGATCCGGCGCTCGTGCCGGCCAACACGCAACCGCACGTCCAGGCGCTCGTGACCACCGGCAGCGTCGGTGTCTCGGACGGGCTGATGGCAGCCATTCCCCGCCTGTCGCTGATCTGCTGCTACGGCACCGGCTACGAACGCATCGATATCGAGGCGGCGCGCCGGCGCAACATCATGGTCACGCACGGCGCCGACGCCAACGCACCCGACGTGGCCGAGATGGCGGTCGGCATTTTGCTCGCCTCGACGCGGCGCATCGTGCGCGCCGACAAGATGATCCGCCGCGGCGATTGGACCAAGCGCATCCCCGGCCGCTTCGGCCCGATTGCCGGCCTGACCGGCGGCAAGGTCGGCATCCTGGGCCTCGGCGCCATCGGCATGGAGTTCATCAAGCGCATCAAGGGCTTCGACGTGCAGATCGGCTACTGCAATCGCACGAAGCGCGGCGACGTCGACTTCCCCTACTTCCCCAACGTGATGGCGCTGGCGACCTGGGCCGACTACCTGATCGTCTGCCTGCGCTCCGACGCTTCCAACCGCCACATCATCAATGCGGAGGTACTGAAAGCGCTCGGCCCGCGTGGCCATCTGGTCAATATCAGCCGCGGCTGGGCGGTCGACGAGGCGGCGCTGGCCGACGCGCTGCGCCACAACGTGATCGAGGGTGCTGCCCTCGACGTATTCGACGAGGAGCCCTACGAAGGCACCGAGCTGCTACCGCACGACAATTTGGTGATGACGCCGCATTTCGGCGGCGGCACCGAACATGCCCAACGCCGCATGACGTCCCTGGTGCGCCAGAATCTCGACGCCCATTTCGCCGGCAAACCGGTGGTAAGCCCGCTGCCCGAGCTGCGCGACATGGCCGAGATGACCGTGGGGCGGCTGAGGTAGAACTGTGGCGGCAATGGCAGGCAGCGCGGCTCATTGCCGGCGAACGGCAGATGGACGATTCGATCGGACGTGAATCCCGAGACCACATTAAATGGCGAGGCATCTACTCGGGGTCCATGGCACGTCAGCGGCGGACACTGGATGCACGCCACTTCCGGAAGAAGAAAAGCAAGGTCAGAGCTAGAGCGGTCGTTCCAAGTGACAGCAATTGGAGGAAGGTTGGAATTTCCCCTCCTTGAATAGTCCAGGCCAAAGCCAAGTATTCAAGAATGTAGGAAAAGTCCGTCCCAACAATTGTCATGTACCAAGCCGTCCACGCCACGGTGTACACAAGCACCGCGGCCCCGCCGATCAGCACGGCCTTCTTCACACCGGCGGCTGGACTAGCCTTGCGAATTGGAGACACCAGTAGATTTTCTCTCCACGTCCAAGATGACAGCATCTTTGTCATCTCGAGCGTAGCCAAGGATTTCCCTCAAGAGTCCTTGCCCACAACGACCTTCGGCCCGGCGTCCCGGAACGGCGCTTCGAACCATACGTCGTAGTAGGCGCGCAGGGCCGACGGGTAGCGGCGCAGCTCGGTCAGGATGCTGTAGGCGGCGCCGACGTCGCGGGCTTCGAAGCCCCAGGCATCGATGCCAACGTTTCGCGCCATGTAGAGCGCCCGCGCCAGGTGGAAGCGCTGCGAGACGATCATCAGGCGCTTCTGGCCGTAGACGTCACGCGCACGCATCACCGAATCCCAGGTACGCCAGCCGTCGAAGTCACTGTAGATGACATCGGTCGCGACACCGCGCTCGACCAGCCCCGCGCGCATGGCCGAGGGCTCGTCGTTGATGGCATCGCGGCTGCCGCTCACGATCAGGTATTTCACCTTGCCGGCCTTCCACAGCGCCGCCGCGGCATCGAGACGGTAGACGAAGTAGCGGTTGGGACCGCCCTCCGGTCCGATCGCCGAGGTCCCCAGGACCAGCGCCGTCTCGATCGCCGGCGCCTTGGCGACATCGGAGGACAGGCGTGCCTCCGCGAGCGGATCGAGGCGTCGCTCGGCGATCCAGGCGAGCAATACGACCGCGAGAGCCAACGCGCCGCCGGTCAGCAGGGCGTAGAGGATCAGCCGCACGTGGCCGCCTGCCTTGCTGCGCGCGGCACGGCTCTGTAAGGCATCGCCATGCCGCGCCTGTCCACTGCCGAAGCCACCGTCCAATCCCTCCTGCGCCATGGCCTCGACACGGTCTACGCGTTGCCCGGGCTGCACAACGATCCGCTGTTCGATGCGTTCTACCATGCAGCCGACCGCCTCCGGGTGATTCATCCCCGCCACGAGCAGACGGCCGCCTACATGGCGCTGGGTGCAGCCCTCGTCACCGGCAAGCCGCAAGCCTTCGCCGTGGTGCCGGGACCGGGCCTGCTCAACGCCGGCTCCGCCTTGCTCACGGCGTACGGGATGAATGCGCCGGTTGTGGGGCTGGTCGGACAGATCCCGCAAACCGACATCGACAAGGGCCACGGCCATCTGCACGAGATCCACGACCAGCTCGGCCTGATGCGCCACATCACCAAGTGGGCCGAGCGCATCCGCAGCCCGCAGGAAGCGCCGGGCCTCGTCGACCAGGCGATCTGGCAGGCGACAACCGGCCGACCGCGGCCGGTGGCTCTGGAATGCGCGCTCGACACCTGGGCCAGGCGCGCCGAGGTGACCCTGAGCGACGCACCGCTACCGCCCCCTCCCGAGGCGATCGACGACGAGGCGATCACCACCGCCGCCAAGATCCTGGGAACGGCCGAGCGGCCGATCATCGTGGTCGGCGGTGGCGCGCTCGACGCCAGCGCCGAGGTGATCCGCCTCGCCGAGTTGCTCGAGGCGCCGGTCAGCTCCTATCGCCGCGGCCGCGGAGTCGTGCCGAGCTCGCATCGCCTGGCCGTCGACATGCCGGTCGGCCATCGCCTGTGGAAGGACGCCGACGCCGTGATGGCGATCGGCACGCGCTTCCTGATCCAGAACGGTAGCTGGGGCATCGACGCCAACCTCAAGGTCGTGCGGCTCGACATCGACCCCGACGAGCACGACCGGATGCGCAAGCCCGACGTCGCGCTGGTCGGCAACGCCGCGCCGCAGCTCAGAGCCCTGATCGACGCCCTGCCGAAATACAATCGGCCGCGCCCGTCGCGCGCCAAGGAACTCGCGGGCCATCGCGCCTGGCTCGCCGAGCGGCTGTCGCGGCTCGAGCCGCAGCTCTCCTTCCTGCAGGCGATCCGGCGGGCACTCCCCGAGGACGGCATCTTCGTCGACGAGGTCTTTCCCGCACGGCGACGTGCCGAGCCCGTGGGACCTGATCATGATGCCGCGGGTTCGCTGAATGCGACTGCCAGGTTCATGCTCTTTTGGACCGCGGGCGTCTCGCCCGCTCATGATTTCCGAGCGGGCGAGACGCCCGCGGTCCGCATGAGACTCTAAAGCACGGGCGGCACGAAACCGCCGTACGCCCGCTCGAGCAATTGTGCGAACTGGATCGGCGTCAGGTCTTCGAGGTAGGGGCCAATGATCTGCACCCCGATCGGCAGCCCGGTGTCGGTACGGCCGATCGGCGCCACGGTTGCCGGCAGTTGGGCGCCGGTGGCGAGACCTGCCCACACGATGTTGTTGACGTACGGCTGGCTCTGGCCGTCAACGTCGAGGCGGCGGGTGCTCGACTCGGTATGGTCGTGCTTGAACGCGGCGGTTGGCATCACCGGGCAGAGCACGACGTCCCATTGCTTGAACAGCGTTGCCCACTGGCTTTGCAGTCGGGTGCGAACGCTCGCCGCCGCCTCCCATTCGCGCCAACCGACATTGGCGCTGCGTATGTAGATCGCATCGAGGCTCTGGTTTTCAGGGCTCAGCGTCGCCGCGATCGAGCGCATCCGCTCGTAGTATTCGGGCGGACGGCCCAGGTTCATGATCGGGCCGAGCAGGCGCATGTAGTTGCGGGTGGCCTCGGCGAGATCGGGAAGCAGCGGGCTTTGCCGTGCCACGGTGACACCTTCCTTGCCCAGGCGATCCGCCAGGTTTGCCAGCGACGCTCGAATTGCCTCGGCCGTGGGGCAAAGCGGATGGGTGTCGATCAACAGCACCCGGAAGTCACGTAGCACGCGGTGACGCGGCCGCGGCAACACCTGCCGCCAGCCGATGCCTTCGCGCAGCGCGTCCGGCCCGGCCATGACGTCGAACGCAAGCGCGATATCCTGCGCGCTGCGCGCCATCGGCCCGACCACGGCCAGGCCCTCGCCGTCCGACGGCAATGACGGTCGTCCGGGAAAGCTTTGACCGCGCCGGGGCACGACGCCGTAGGTCGGCTTGTGGGCGAATACGCCGCAATAGTTCGCCGGCGTGCGCAGCGAGCCGCCGATATCCGAACCGGCCTCGAGCGCCACGTAGCCTGCCGCCAGCGCAGCGGCCGAGCCGCCCGACGAGCCGCCGGGCGTCCGCTCGATATCGTACGGGTTGTTGGTGGTGCCATAGATCGGGTTCGTGGTCTGCCAATCGGCGAGCGCCACCGGCACATTCGTCTTGCCGATGATCACCGCGCCGGCGGCCTTCAGCCGTTCGACCACGACGGCATCCTCGCTGGGCTGCCAGTCCTTGAACGTGGGGATGCCCCAGGTCGTCGGCAGGCCGGCGATGTTGTACGACTCCTTCACCGTCATCGGCAGGCCGAGCAACGGCCTGCGCTCGCCGCGCGCCAGCGCCTGGTCGGCAGCGACCGCCGCGCGGCGGGCCCGGTCGAAATCGCGCACCACCACCGCGTTGATATGTTTGTCGAGCCCGTCGATGCGGGCGATCGACTGATCGAGCAGTTCGACAGCTGAGACGCGTCGCGCGGCAAGGTCGGCCACCTGCTCGCTGGCGGTACGGTACCACTTGCCGCCCTCGGGTGGCGGCGGCACGGGCGTTGCCGTCTGGGCAAAGCTGCGCGTCGCTGTCGCGGCGTACGTCGCGGCGACACCAGCCAGAAAGGTGCGGCGGCCGACCGTGCCGCTTCCCGGCTTGACCGAATATCCGTTCATCGGAGTCCCTCCCCATTTCTTTTAAGCCTGAGAGCCTGTGACTCTGTCGCGGCAGCAATCACCCTGACGACCTGCTCGGCCTTGATAGGCGTCGCATTGAATTCAGCCTGATACATCGAAAGCGCGTCGGAGACGGCGTTGGCGATGGCGGCAGGCGGAGCGATGGCGCCACCCTCGCCGACTCCCTTCACGCCCAACGGATTCAAGGGCGACGGCGAGATTTGATGCACCAACTGGATCGGCGGGCTGTCGCTCGCCCGCGGCAAGGCATAGTCCATAAGCGAACCGGTCAGGAGCTGGCCCTCGCGGTCGTAGACGAACTCCTCGAACAGGGTTCCGCCGACACCCTGGATCGTCCCGCCGACAACCTGGCCGTCGACCAGCATCGGGTTGATGACGACGCCGCAATCGTGCGCCACCACGTATTGCTTCAGGTCGATCTGGCCCGAAGCGATATCCACCTCGACCAGGGCGAGATGCGTGGCGTTCGCCCAGGTGACCGTCGGTGGCTGCCAGTAGAAGGTTTCCTCGAGGCCGGCCTCGACGCCCTCGGGACGACGATGGTCCCATCCCGGCGCGGCCGCCTTCGCCACGCTGGCGAGCGTCACTTCCATGCCCGGAGCGCCGACAACCCCGACCTTGCCGTTGCGCAGTTCGAGATCGATTGGTGCGCACTCCATCATGTTGGCCGCGATCGCGAACACCTTTGCCCGCAGCCGCTCGCTGGCGTGGTGGATGGCCGCGGACAGGTTCACCGTGCTGCGGCTCGCTATCGTGCCGAAACCGATGGCGATGAGCGACGTATCGCCCAGCGCGATCACGACGTCCTGCGGATCGACCGCCCAGGTGTCCGCCACCACCTGGGCGAAGATCGTCTCCATGCCCTGGCCCTGCGCGCAGGCGCCCGAGGTGACGAAGATCGACCCCGTCGGCTCGATCCGCACCATCGCGCTCTCGTATGGCCCTACGCCGGTGCCTTCAACGTAGCTTGCAACGCCCACGCCAAGGTAGCGACCCGATGCACGCGCTTCGCGCTGGCGATCGCGGAAGCCAGGCAGTCCGCCGATAGCCTGCAGTGCCTTGTCCAATCCGCCCGGGAAGTCACCGCTGTCGTACACGATGGGCTCGCCGTCGCGATACGGCAGGCCCATGGCATAGGGCATCTCGTCCGGTTGGATCATGTTGCGTCGTCTCACCTCCGCAGGCTCGAGCCCGAGCGTCCGCGCGATCAGGTCCATGGTCCGCTCCATGGCAAACGCCGCTTCTGGCCGCCCCGCGCCCCGGTAGGGCGCATTCGGCACCTTGTTGGTCGCCACGATCCGCGCAGACGCGGCAAAGTTCGCAATCTTGTACGGACCGAGCAGATGGACCGCGGTGTTGTAGGCAATCGCCGATCCGATCGGATTCCAGGCGCCGCAATCGACCATGAACGCGTCGCGAAACGCGACGACGCGGCCGTCCCGATCGAAACCGACCTCGACCTCGTGCATCTGGTCGCGTGAATGGCACGAGCAAAGCAGATGCTCCTGCCTCTCCTCGATCCAGCGCACCGGGCGCCCCGCCAACCGCGCCAGAAACGGTATCAGCAGATCTTCGGGGTAGACGTGTCCCTTGGTGCCGAACCCGCCACCGACATCGAGCGCCACGCAGCGAACACGCGCTTCGGGCAAGCGAAGAAAGGAAGCTGCCTCGCGCCGCACGGAGTGCACGACCTGTGTCGACGACCAGATCGTGACGGCGCCGGTTCTTTGGTCGTAAGCAGCAATCACGCCGCGGCATTCAATCGGGATTCCGGCATAGCGATGCGTGTAGAAGCGGCGTCGGAGCGTCAAGGGCGCGGTCGCGAGGGCTGCCGCCACCTGCCCTTTCTCGATGGCGAACTCGCCGATCAGGTTGGTCGAATACTGCTCGTGGATAATCGCTGCTTCCGGTGACAATGCTGCCGCCGGGTCGACGATTGCGGCAAGCGACTCGACATCGACGCCAACCAGCTCGGCGGCGTCCTGGGCCTGGTCGCGAGTCTCGGCCAGCACCACGGCGACCGCTTCGCCGACATGCCGGACCTTGTCCACAGCCAGCATAGGCTGCTGCGGCACATGGAAGTTGTACGTCACCTGGGTTCGCCACTTGCTCGGGAGAGACAATTGGGCGCCGGCGACAGGTGGCGCGAGGCGATGGAGGTCGGCGCCGGTAAGCACCCGTACGACCCCTGGCATCGCCGCCGCTGCCGCAACCTCGATCGAGCGAATACGACCATGCGCAATCTGGCTTCTGACAAAGACGGCGTGCAGCGTGCCGGGAAGCGACAGATCGGCGACGAACTGCCCTTGTCCGGTCAGAAGGCGGAGATCCTCCCGCCGTTGCATCGAGCGGCCGACAAATCGAGATGTCTCTGCGCCGACCATCTTCTGCATCTCCATTGCCTGTCGGTCGCTGTCGGTCGAACTATGCATTTGCAAGCGCTACCCTGCAACGCGCGGGGCACCCATTCCGAGCGGCCGTTCAGCGCTCCACATGGCCCGACGTGACGCCGTAGAGCTTGGCGGTGTTTCTCACACGTTCGACGATGGATTGTCGCAAGGCCGCAGGTTCCAAGACTTCCACCTCGGGTGACAACCTCAGGAGTTGGCCCGTCGCATCCTCGATCGATTCAATGGGGATACGCAGTTTGATGCGCCCGTCCCGGCGTCGCGTCGGGACTGCCCGTGCCAGGCGCCTGGAGACGGCGCTGCTCAGCGCGGTCAGTGCCTTGCGGCCTGCCGGTGTTGCGAGGAGCGTTGCCTCCCGGGTGTAGAGCCCGCGCTCGAAGCGTTCGATGGAATCGATCCAATAGGCCGCGAGGTCGAACGTCCCGGGACGCCGGACGGGTGAGTCCAGGAGCTCGGCGGAGCGCAGGTTGGACACGCGGAGCGTTCGCGGTTGATCGCCCAGGTTGGCGACGAGATACCAGATGCCCGCCTTCACGACGAGACCCAGGGGGCCGACGGTGCGTGCCGACGTCTTCTTCCAGCTTTCGTAGACCACCGCCAGTTCGCGTTCGCTCCAGACCGCCTCCGCCACGACGGCGAGCAGCGGCGTCGGCTCCTGCTCGCGATACCAATCCACCGGATCGAGATGCAGCCGCGCGCTGACGATCTGGGCGTGGTCCCGCCACGCTGCCGGGAGCGCCGTCAGCAGTTTCAGCCGAGCAGCCTTGAGATCACCGCCCAGTCCCAACTGCGCCGCCGGCCCCGCCAAGCCGCTCAGGAACACCGCCTGCGCTTCGGCCGGCGTCAACCCGGTCAGCGTCGTCCTCCACCCGTCGAGCAAGGCGAAGCCGCCGGACCGACCGCGTTCGGCATAGATGGGCACGCCGGCCGCGCTCAAATGGTCCACGTCACGATGCAACGTTCGCACGGAGACTTCCAGCTCCTCGGCGAGCGCCCGAGCGCTCAAGCGGCCGCGCGACTGCAGCAGCATCTGGATCGTCAATAGTCGGCTGGCTCTCAAGACAGTCCCATCAGAAACATGTCACTCGATGGCATATATTGTCATGCAGACTGGCCCCTGTCGCCGTCCAACGCGAGGCTCGTCATGCCGCCATCACCGCCGTCGCCCGTTACCGCGCCAGAAGACCGCCGTGAACCCTGCGCAGAAAACTTCGACTTCCTTATCGGTCGCTGGCGCGTCAGACATCACCGTCTGAAGCAGCGCCTGCAGGCATGCACCGAGTGGGACGACTTCCCGGGGACCTGCCACTGCTGGAAGCTGCTGAACGGCCAGGGCAATGTCGACGACAACCTTCTCGAGCTTCCGCAAGGGCACTATCGCGCGGCGTCACTCCGCGCATTCGACCCTAAGGCTCGACAATGGGCCATCTGGTGGCTCGATGGGCGAGCGGCCGACCGCCTGGATGTCCCGGTACGGGGCGGGTTCAGCGATGGCCTGGGCGTCTTCCTGGCCGACGATTCAGTCGAGGGCCGACCAATCCGCGTGCGCTTCATCTGGTCCGACATCACCTCGACTACCGCTCGCTGGCAGCAGGCGTTCTCGCCGGACGGCGGTGCGAGTTGGGAAACCAACTGGATCATGGACTTCACGCGCTGCGACTGAGCCGTGTGGGCACCTGCGCGCCATCGCGCCCAACCGCAAGGCCCGCAGGGCCGGAGGGATTGAAAAATGCCGATCGACAGAGGAATGCCGATGACCATCACCCACAATCAGCCCGATACCGCCCTCTTCCACGAGGTCGCGGAGGACTACGTCCATGTCGTGAAGGAAATGCGTGGGGCCCCACCGCTCACCGCACCTGGCATCTTCTCGAAGTGGTATCTGGTCAACCCGCCCGACAGACCATTCGCCGACAGCGAGGTGCAGGCGGCGCAATCATTTGTGCTGTCTGAGATCGACTCGGGTAGGCTTCGCTTGCACAACGAGGTTGGCTTCACGGTCCAGCATCGCTGCGCAAAGGTCGATATCTTCTATGTCTGCAGTTGGCGCGACAACAACGAGCTGTGGGAGACGCTCTACACCCTCCCAGTCGGGGGCACATACCGATTGACGGAGCGCGACAGGACGACCGGAACCTACTGTGTCTGGGTGATACCGGCTGTGGCGCACGAGCAGAAAGCCTGGTTGACCTACCTGCGTTCATCGCGCGACGGCGCTGCCCGGCGTCGCTATTGCGAGGATCAGGCGAGCGGAGAAGTCGGATAACGTCCGGCGACTTGGAGCGCGCCCAGGCGCCGGCGACAGTGCGCCTCACACCTGCTACGCGAGTGACTCGAGCACCTCGCGAAATCCCGTCTTGCAAGCGAAGCCAAGCCTTCGCTGCGCCTTGCCTGCGTCGTAGACGCGGTCGATCGAATCGAACATCGTCCAGCCGCGCCGTTCATAGAGCCTGCGATAGTCGGGAAAGTAGCGCGCCACGACGGACGGCGCGTCGACCAGCAGCGCCCGGCCGTCTGCCGGTGAGAACGGCGTCATCGACGAAATGATGAAAGTGTCGAAACCGAGCTCCTTCGCCTTGGCCAGCGCCACGACATGGCTTTCGGCGGCGTCTTCGACGGTGAGGCGGCGAAACAGGTACTCGTTGGCCTTGGTGTTCTCGTCCGACTGCGCAATCGCGTGCGCCATGTCGTCGGCCTCTGGGAAAAAGCGCGACGTGCGCAGGATCAGGATCGGCAGACGATGCAGGTGGTGGAACAGCCGGCACAGCTCCTCGGCGGCGCGCTTGGTGACGCCATAGATGTTGCGCGGCTCGAGTGGCGAGAGCGTCTCGTCGATCCACATGGCTTGCCGGGCGCCACCAGCCTTCCCGTCGCGGATGCGCTGCGAGATCATGAGGGAGGTGGTCGACGTGAAGACGAAGCGGTCGACCCTGGAGCCCGGCGCCACCGCCTCCTCCAGGAGGTTGAGCGTGCCCTGCACGTTGACCGCCACGAACTCCGAGTTGTCGTGGGTCTCGATATGCGGCTTGTGGCGCGCCGCAGCGTGCACGACCGCCTCGATGCCCTGCTCGCGCATGAGCCGGCCGACCAGGGCGCGGTCGACGACCGAGCCCACGATCGCCGTCGTCGGACCCGGCTCGGGATCGAGCCCGAACACGGCGTGGCCGTCGCGCTGCAGGCGCGGGACCAGGGTCTGGCCGAGCCAGCCCGAAGAGCCGGTGACCAGGATCCTCATGACGTGGCGAGACCGGCCTTCGCGAGAGCCTCGCCCTGTCGCACAGTCAACGCCTCGACGTCGAAATCGGAGATCATGTCCTCGAACAACCGGTGCCAGTTGATCGAAGCGCGCAAGTGGATGAACACCGCGCCAAGGCCGATGGCGGCGCGGTCCATGAACACGAACTCGCGGGGCGGGCGGACACCGCCCATGCGGCGCAGCTCGCCAAACACGTTCTGCGCCATCTCGCGACCGAAGCCTTCGGCCATGCCCTCGGTGAGGCGGCGCGGCCGGTCGTCCATCAGCGGCCCGTAGAGGAACGCCGCCCAGCGATTGAGCACGGTGATCATCTCGCGCGTCAGGCCGGCAAAGCCCCAATCCTCGTAGGCTGCCACGGCGCGGTCCTGGTCGTCGGTCATCAACGCGCGATAGAGCTCGATCGAGCCGCGCACGAAACGCGGCGGAAAGATGCGCACGCAGCCGAAATCCATCAGGTTGACCGAGCCGTCGGGACGCACCGTGTAGTTTCCGAGATGCGGGTCCCCGTGGATCACGCCGTAGAAATAGAACGGCACGTACCAGGCACGGAACATGTTGATGGCGAGCTTGTCCTTCTCCTCCTGGCTGCGGTTCTTCCAGTTGAGCAGAGGTTCGCCGCTCAGCCAGGTCATGGTGAGCAGGCGGTCGGTCGAATGCGACGGCACGACCTCAGGCACGTGCACGTCGGCCTCGTCGCGCAGGATGTGGCGATAGAGCGCCACGTGCCTGGCCTCGCGACGGTAGTCGAGCTCCTCGCGCAGGCGCGTCGTGATCTCGGCATGGATCTCGTCGGTGCGAATCGCCGGATCGAAGCGCTGGCCGATGGCGAACACCAGCTTGAGCTGGTTGAGATCGGCCTCCATGGCCGACGCCATGTCGGGATACTGCAGCTTGGCAGCGACCTCGCGCCCGTCGGGAAGCGCCGCGCGGTGGACCTGCCCCAGCGAGGCGGCGAACGACGCCTCCTTGTCGAAGCGGGCGAACCTGGCCTGCCAGTCGGGGCCGAGCTCGGTCGCCATGCGACGGCGCACGAAGGCCCAGCCCATGGCCGGCGCGTTGGCCTGCAACTGCGCCAGCTCGCGGGCATATTCCGGCGGCAACGCGTCGGGAATGGTGGCGATGAGCTGGGCCGCCTTCATCAGCGGCCCCTTGAGGCCACCCAGCGCCGCCTTGAGCTCGGTCGCGTGCTTGTCGCGGTCGAGCGAGAGACCGAGGTAGCGCTGGCCCGCCAGCTTCGCCGCCAGCCCGCCGACCGACGCGCCGACCCTGGCGTAGCGGCCAAGCCGGCCGCCGAGCGAGTCGCCTTCGTCCTGGGTCATTCAGATGTCATGCCCTGCACGGCGACAAGGTGGCGATCCATGCCGACCTTTGCCAGACGAATCTTCGGTGGCGGACACGCATAAAGAATCCGTCGCTTCCGACGCCTGCCTTGCAAACATGTTTCGATCCACCGGAGACGCCGGCATGCCAGGCCACCGCCTGGCATGGCTTTGGGCGGCGAGCGCCGAGACTCGGCTGCCGCCGCTGCACATGGCGGCAGCAGAGCCTCTGGCGTGCTCAGGCAACCTTTCGCTCTGCGTCCATCATCGCCAGGAGGCGCTTCAGCCGCTCGATGATGTTCGCCGTCTGCAAAATCTCCTGTCGCTGCACGAGGCTCACCGACAGATACTCGGCAATCGCATCGGCAGTCCGCCCCGGCGCGGAGGAATGCGCCAAGTGGAGCAGCGCCTGGGGCGGCGAGGAAAGAGTAACATTGGCGTAGCTCTCGAAGCGCCGCCGCACCTCGCGGGACAGGGCTACTGCCTCCTCTTCCGCCGCTCCCTCCTCCTGGATCGGGGACAGCTCCGCAACCAGGCAAGTCTCGTCGGGCTGCAGTCGCACCAATCGGGCACGCCGCAAGCCGTTCACGATGAGCTTGGTCGTGCCGTCCTCCAGCTTGATGTCCGAAACGATACTGGCAACGACCCCGACCTCGTAGAGGTCGGCAGCCTTGGGATCGTCATCGGCAATCCGGCGCTGGGTCACGACGAAAACCTGCTTGTCGGCCGCCATCGCCCGCCCGATGGCGCGCACCGTCTTCACTCGACTGGCCCAGAGCGGCGCCGATCGTTGCGGGAAGAGCACGAAGTCCCGCATCGGCAGCACGGGCAGCCTGACGGTGGTATCCGGGTTGGCGGCAGGCGCTGGTGCAGGGTCGGCCTGGATCCGGGCGGCGAGCACGTTCCAGTCGGCGAAGCCCAGGATCCTGGCGATCAGCTCCAGGCTTTCGCTGTGGCTCAGGGAAACCGACCGTTCCTTGAGAGCCTGGCGCAGCGTCTGCGCCATGGCCTTTGCGTCACGATAGTCTCGCATCGTTGGTCCTCTGCAGGGCAAACGGGAGCATCAGTCGCTTGCGTTACTGATCCGTTTGCCGTGGCAAAGGGAGGCCTGTGCAAGGCTCGATACGTTCACCATACCCCGAAGGGCGCAAGCGGCGGGTCGTATCCACCCGTACTGAAGCTGCCGTGCGTGCTGTACCTTGTCAATCCTGCGAACCTCGTTGCCGGGACGGCGTCACTGCGTCGAGCGAGGCGTTCGTCCTGGGCCAGTGTCCGGTGGATTTCACCATCGGACGATGCCATCTGTCGATTGGCGGCCAATACCCTGGAGAAGCAAGACATGCCGAATGACGGTCTGACGAAGTACGCCGACATGCAACGGCGGATTTACAACGAGATTGGCAAAGCCAGCCCCGAAGAGATCGTCGGCAACTACCCGTACCACGAGAATTTTCCGTATGAGACCCAGCTTCTGTTCAAGTACGGCGACCTGAGAAAGCCTCTGTTCGAGGACTTCAACGCGCGTCGCGCCCTCGACGTCGGCTGTGGCGAGGGCAGGATGATACGGCGTCTGAAATCGATGTTCGGCCAGATCGACGGCGCCGACATCAGCTCGGAGATGATCGAGCACGCCAGGCGGCGAACGCCCGGAAGCCAATTTTGGGTGACCAACGGCCACGATGTCGGCGCTGCTCCCTTGCGCGCCTACGACTTCGCCTACTGCACGATCAGCCTGCAGCATGTCTGTGTCTTCTCCATCCGCGACAGCATCATCAAGAGCGTGAAACAGGTCTTGAAGCCCGACGGCAAGATGACGCTGCAGATGCTCTACTCGCAACGCTATCCGCTTCTCCCCGTCGGCCGACCAGTCCACCTCCGGGACGACGATTTCGTCCAGTTCTGGCGACGAGATCACCAGCACGCCCTGTGGGAGCAGGACAAAACCGACGCGACGACCACCAACTCGGGCTGCGATGTCATCGTCGGCCCAGGCGAGCTCAAGCTGGTGAAGTCATATTTCGAGAAGCACTTCCACGAGGTCGAGTTCTGGTTCTACGACATATCGGTCGACCGCGAGGAGCCGCGTGTCCTGACAGGACTCCATCCGAACAGCCACCTCTGGGAGCAGTATCACGGCACCCACTTCATCTTCATCCATTGCGCCCGGCCACTGGACTAGAGCCTTGTTTGATCGAAGCACCAAAATTGACCTCACCCTGAGGAGCCACGCATAGCGTGGCGTCTCGAAGGGTCGGCAATACACATGATTTGGCCAACCCTTCGAGACGCGGCCCATGGCCGCTCCTCAGGGTGAGGTTTTTCAGATCTTCTCCAACTCGTCGACGAAACCGGCGATCACTCCCAGACCCTTGTCCCAGAAGGCCGGGTCAGACGCGTCGAGGCCGAACGGTGCCAACAGCTCCTTGTGGCGCTTCACGCCGCCCGCCTCGAGCATCTTGAGATACTTGGCCTGGAAGTCGGGCTGGCCCGACTGGTAGGCGGCGTAGAGCGAGTTCACCAGGCAGTCGCCGAATGCGTAGGCGTAGACGTAGAACGGCGAATGGATGAAGTGGCCGATGTACGACCAGTAGTGCTTGTACTCCTCGTCGAAGGTGAAGGCCGGCCCCAGGCTCTCGCTCTGCACCGCCATCCACACCTCGCCGATCGCGTCGGGCGTCAGCTCGCCCTGACGCCGTGCTGCGTGGAGGCGCGATTCGAAATCGTAGAAGGCGATCTGGCGCACCACCGTGTTCAGCATGTCCTCGACCTTGCCGGCCAGCATCGCCTTGCGCGTCGCCGCATCCGGCGCGGTGCGCAGCAGCGACTGGAAGGTCAGCATCTCGCCGAACACCGACGCGGTCTCGGCCAGGGTGAGCGGCGTGTCGGCCATCAGGGCGCCCTGGCGTGCCGCCAGCACCTGGTGCACGCCATGGCCCAGCTCGTGCGCCAGCGTCATCACATCGCGCACCTTGCCCTGGTAGTTCAGCAGCAGATAGGGATGCGCCGACGGCACCGTGGGATGGGCGAAGGCGCCCGGCGACTTGCCCGGCCGGGCCGGCGCGTCGATCCAGCCGGTACCGAAGAATTTCCGCCCGACGGCAGCAAGCTCGGGCGAGAAGGCATGGTAGGCGTCGAGCACGATGCGCTCCGCCTCGTTCCACGGGATCACGCGGTCGTCGTGCTCGGGCAGCGGCGCATTGCGGTCCCAGTACGGCATCCGGTCGACGTCGAACCACTTGGCCTTGAGCTTGTAGTAGCGATGCGCCAGCCGCGGATAGGCCGCCTTCACCGACGCGACCAGCGCATCGACGACCTCGTCCTCGACGACGTTGTTGAGATTTCGGAAGGATTGCGAGCGCGGGTATTTGCGCCAGCGATCGTCGATCTCCTTGTCCTTGATCAGCGTGTTGGTGATCAGGGAGAAGATCGCGATGTTGTCGCCCTGGACCTTGCCGAACGATTTGGCGGCGTCGCGCCGCACCTCGGCGTCCTTGTTCGAAAGCTTGTCGAGGATCTGCGGCTCGGTCAGCACCTCGTTGCGGAAGGGATAGCGCAGGCGCGCGATGGTCTCGTCGAACAGGCGTGACCAGGCCGAGCTGCCGACCACCGACTGGTCGTGGATGTATTTCTCCAGCTCGTCGGAAAGATCGTGCGGGCGAAAGACGCGGACGTCGCGCAGCCAGGGGCCGTACTTGGCGAGCGCCGGCTCCTTCATCTTGGTGGCGAGGTCGGCATCGTCGATCTTGTTGAGCTCGAGCCGGAAGAACAGCAGCTTGCTGCCGATGTCGGTCAGCGCCTCGGACACGTTCTGCGAAAAACGTCCGCGCTCGGGATCGGCCATGTCCTGCGCGTAATAGAGCGAGGCATAGGAGCCGATGCGTCCCATCAGATCCTGCAAAGTCTCGAAGCGGGCCACCGCCTTGCCGAGCTCGGCGCCACCGAGGCTGGCGATCTTGCCCTCGTAGTCCCTAGCGAACGCATCGGCGTCGGCTCCCGCCCGCTTCAGGTCGCTCTCGAGGTCGGGCCCGGTCGGGCTGGAATAGAGGTCCGAGAGTTTCCAGGTCGGCAGGTCGCCCAGCATCGCATTCATTCGCACAGACTCCGTTTTCGCTTCCGATATGGGGTGACGCGCCGCACTCGGCCAGGGTGCCTTGCCTAGCCCGGCGTAACCTTCGCCGTGATCGCGGCGACCCGATCTAGCACGCTTCCTGCGACAATGGGGACGATCTCGAAGCCGTGCTCACGGTAGGTCCGCTCGTGGATCGCCTCGAAGCGCATCGCCTCCTCCTGCGTGATCCGGCGCGCGGCCGTCGGCGTGACGAAACCGAGGCTGCGGATCATGAAGACACAGCGTTGGAACACCGCGTCCCGCTCGATCCGCGCCAGTTCCTCGGCCAGCGCCGGCGAGAGCGGGTGACCGAGATAGCTCGCAAGGGCCGCCGTGCATACGGCCGAGCGGTCGTGGAACTGGACCTCATCGGGCAGCGATGCCGCGCGGAGCTGCCGTCGGCGCTGCAGGTCGACGACGCGGTCGACGAAGCCGGGATCGGTCCAGGGCTCGGTGACGCCACGCGCCTGCTCGAGCGCGATGATGTCCGTCGCCGCCTCCTCGACGACGCCGAAACCATCCCGTTCGAGTTGCCGCAGCAGCACGGTCTTCCCCGCGCCAGGTGTGCCGGTCAGGATGAAACGCTTCATCCCGGATCGGCGGCGATGGCGTCGAGGAACGGCCCGACCATCAGCGCAGCGAACGGCTCCAGGGTCTTGGCGTCGGCTTCCTTGTAATGGCCGGCGGCGTCGAGCAGGTTCATGGTGCCGAGCAGGCGGCCGCCATAGACCACGGGGATGTTCATCGCCGATTCGCAGCCCAGCGACGCGATCAGCTCGTGATCGAAATAGGCCCAGGCGATGTCCTTGGCGTTGTAGCCGATCCACGGCTTGCGGCCCTCCACGACATGCTGATGCCAGGGCGAGCCGGTGATCTCCTTGTAGCCGCCGACCGGATATTCCTTCGGCATGTTGGTGTAGATCCGCTTCACGCGCAGACCTGTCGGCGCGACGTAGAGCAGGGTGAACAGCTTGTGGCCGACCGTGTCGGCCAGCGCCTTGTCCAGAACCTTGAAAAGGGAATCCTTTGAGCCGTGCTCGCGCAGGGCGGCGACGCAGGAATCGAACGGGGTCATGAGCTTGCTCCGGTTGCAGGGCGCGGCGCCGGCGGAATCCGCTCCGGCAGGACGCCCGAGGGTTTCAAGCGCAGCACCAGGATGAGGGCGACGGCGATCAGCAGTTCCTTGAGCGCGGCGCGCTGCACCGCGGTCGTGGCGGGAATCCATTCGACGAAGAAGCGCGAGGACTCCAGCAGGGTCATCACGAGATAAGCGCCGAGCAGCGCGCCGGCCGGACGGCCGGTGCCGCCCGACGCCACGGCGAGGAAGATGTAGACCGTGATCAGCGGCAGGAACAGGTCGGGCGCGATGTACGACGTAAAGTGACCGTAAAGCGCGCCGGCCAGACCGGCGATCGCGGCGGACAGCGTGAATGCCTCGGTCTTGAAGCGCAGCACCGGCTTGCCGGCGACCTGCGCCACCTGCGCATCCTCGCGGATGGCGCGCAGCGCGCGGCCGTAGGGCGAGCGATCGATGCGGCGAACGACGAAGAACACCACGAGCAACGCGGCAACCACGATCACGAAGTAGACCGAGTTGAAATTCTGGCCGAGAGAGGATTTCCACGGTCCGGGGATGCCGGAGATGCCGTCGGTGCCACGGGTCAGCCAGATCTCGTTGGCCGCGACCAGGCGCACCACCTCGGCAAAGCCCAGGGTGACGATGGCGAGATAATCCTCGCGCAGGCGCGTCGTCGAGAGCGTCACGATCAGGCCGGCGAAGCCGCCGGCCACCAGCGCCACCATCCAGCCCGACAGGATCGGCCCCTGCCCCGCCGTGGTGAGCAGCCCCGACGCATAGGCACCGACGGCGAAGAACCCGGCGAGCCCGAGATTCACCATCCCCGCCCCGCCCCAGATCAGGTTGAGGCTGAGCGCCAGCAGGCCATAGATGCCGCCGACGGTGGCGATGAAGAGGAGATAGCTCAGCATCTACTCAATACGCCCTCTCTCCCAGCAGCCCGCGCGGGCGCAGGGTCAGCATGACCAGGATGGCGACGAAGCCGACGGCGGCGCGGTACTGCGAGCCGACAACGAGCACCGAAATCTCCTCGGCCATGCCGATCAGGAACGCGCCCAGCACGGCGCCGGGCACGCTGCCCAACCCGCCCAGCACGGCGGCGGCGAACAGCGACAGCAGGATGCGGGTGCCGGTCAGCGGATCGATCGAGCTGTCGAGGCCCAGCAGCATGCCACCGACGCCGACCAGGCCCATGCCGGCGAAGCTCGCCATCATGGCGATGCGCTCGGGCCGGATGCCCTTCAGCGAGGCGAGGTCGGGATTGTCGGCCGAGGCGCGCATCGCCTTGCCGATTCGGGTGAAGGCCAGGATGGCGAACACGGCCAGCATCAGCGCCAGCGCCAGCCCCATGGTCTCGAGCTGCTGGGGGCTCACCCGGATGTCGCCCAGCCGGATGTCGCGCGCGATCGGCCGGTCGTAGCCGCGCGGATCGTTGCCGAAGCCGAGCCGCACGATGTTCTCTAGCACGAGGCCGCTGGCGATCGAGGCGATGGCGGCCGGCAGCGCGCCCTGCTTGACCAGCGGCAGGTGCGCCACCTCGTCGAACAGCAGCCCGGCCGCGCCGGCGACGACGAAGGCGACGGCCAGCGAGCCGGCCATCTGCAGGCCCGCGCCGTAAGCCAGGTAGCCGGCGAAGGCGCCGAGCGTTGCAATGCCCGACACCGCGAAGTTGGGAAAGCGCAGCACGGCGAACATCGCCGTGAAGCCGATGGCGGGCACCGCAAGCAGCGTGCCCGACACCAGCCCGTTGACCAGCGCCTGGACGACGATGTCGATCAAGTCAGGCGATCTTCACCACGGTGAACTTGCCGCCCTTGATCTGCTCGTAGCGGAACTTGCAGTCGAGGATGTCGCCCCGCTCGTCGAAGTCGCAGGGACCCGACGCACCGGTGTAATCGATCTTCTCGCCGGCGGTGATTGCCTTGATGCCGTCGACGGCGTTGTCGACGGATTTGCCACCACCTTGCGTCACCTTGCGGATGTTGTCCTTGATCGCCGTGCCGCTCGAATCCTTGGCGATTGCCATGGCCATCAGCACCATGCTGGCATGGTCGTAGACCTGGCAGGTGTAGGGATCCGGATTGGCCATGCCGACGGCGGCCTTGACCTTGTCGTAGGCCCCGGTGCCCTCGGCCGATGCCGGGGCGAAGGTGTAGACCCCTTCGACGACCTCGTTCTGGCCGACCTGGTCGACCAGCTTCTGGTTGATCGAGTAGGCGAAGCCCAGGATCTTGCCCTTGAAACCGGCGCGATAGATGTCCTTCAGCAGCACCACCGTGTCGGGCGTGTAGCCGTTGGCCAGGATCACGTCGGGCGAGGTGCGCAGCGCCTGGTCAACCTCGGTGCGGTAGGTTGTCTTCTTGTCGTCATAGATCAGACTCTGGTGCGTCGCCCCGCCCTTCGGCAGCACGGCGTTCAGGATGTCGAAGGTCGACTGCGTGAACGGCGTCTGCGGGATCATGGTGAAGGCCTTCTTGGCCCCCAGCGAGAGGATGAACTCGCCGACCCGCGTGACCTGCAGCTTCGAATTGGGCTGGGTGCGCACCAGGTAGCCCTGATGCGGCAGCAGGGTGATCGAATCGGCACCCGACACGGTGCAGAGGAAAGTCTTGCTCTCCCAGCACAGCGGCGCCACCGCCGTGGTCACCGACGACGCCCAGGTGCCCATGATGGCCGACACCTTGTCGACGTCGATCAATTTGCGCGCAGCGCGCACGCCGGCCTCCGGGCTGGTCTGGTCGTCCTCGCTCACCAGCACGACGCGGCGGCCGTTGACGCCGCCCGCCTTGTTGACCTCTTCGACGACGGCGGCAGCGGCCTTGGCCATCACCGGGCCGTATGGCCCGCCGGCGCCGGTGAGCGGCGTCAGGGTCGCGAGCTTGATCGGGTCGGCCTGGGCGCGCGCCACGGCCGGGCTGGCCAGGGCAGCGACGCTGCCCGCCAAAGCGGCGCGGCGGCCGATGCGGAGGTTCGTCATGTGTTGTTCCCCATTTCCCTGTTTGAAGACTCCCCGTCCGATCGCGCGAGCATAGGCGCTGCCTTGCCGCCGAGAAAGAGATCGCGGACGGTCGGATCGTCGGCAAGATCGGCCGCCCGCCCCTCGTGCTCCGGCCGCCCCTGGACCAGCACGTAGGCCCGCCCGGCCACCGTCAGCGCCTCGAGCGCATTCTGCTCGACCATCAGGATCGCCACGCCCGTCTTGTTGAGAGCCAGGATCGTGCCGAACAGCTCCTCGGCCGCGCGTGGGCTGAGACCGGCCGTCGGCTCATCGAGCAGCAACAGGTCGGGCGCATTCATCAGCGCGATCGCCATGGCGAGGATCTGCCGCTGGCCGCCGCTCAGGGTGCGCGCCGCGGCACGGCGCTTGTCGGCCAGCATGGGGAAGCGCTCGTAGAGCTCGGCCATGCGCTTCTTGGCATGCGCGCCATCGAGATAACCGCCCATCTCGAGATTCTCGGCGACGCTCATCGTGCCGAACACGTTGCGCTCCTGCGGCACGAACGACAGTCCGGCGCGGCTGATCGCCGGCGCGCCTAGGCCGGCGATCTCGCGCTCCTTGAAGCGCACGCTGCCACCGCTCGGCCGCAGCAGGCCGGCGACGAGCTTGAGCAGGGTCGACTTGCCCGCGCCATTGGGTCCGATCAGGGCGACGATCTCGCCCGGCGCCACCCGCAGGTCGGCGCCCTTGACGATCTCGTCGGCCACCGCATAGCCGCCGCGCAGCCCGACGACACCGAGAAGGTCGCCCTTCGGCCCATCATCCGCCGGGCTCATGCCGCGCGCCGTCCGAGATAGGCCTCGCGTACCCGATGATCGGTGCGCACCTCGTCGAACGTGCCCTCGGTCAGCACCTGGCCCTCGGCCATGACGATCACCGGATTGCACAGGCGGGCGATGAAGCCCATGTCGTGCTCGATCAGGAGCACGGTGATGCCGCGCCGCGGCAGCTCCAGCAGCCGCTCGCCGATCTCGTTTTGCAGGGTCGGATTGACGCCGGCGGTCGGCTCGTCGAGCAGCACCAGGCGCGGCTCGGCCATCAGCGCGCGGCCGATCTCCAGGAGCTTCTTCTGGCCACCCGACAGCGCCGTGGCCGGGTTGTCGATCAGACGGTCGAGCCGCAGGAAGCGTGCCGTCGCCCACGCCCGTTCGGCCAGCTCGGCCTCCCGATCGCGCGCCGCCCGGGTGCCTACGATCGCCTGCCACAGGCTCTCGCCAGGCTGGTCGCGGCCGTAGAGCATGAGATGCTGGAACACCGAAAGCTTGGGAAAGCCGCGCGCCACCTGGAAGGTGCGCACCAGCCCGCGCCGGCTGACCGCATCGGGCGCCCAGCCGGCGATCTCCTGGCCATCGAAGCGGATCGATCCGGCATCCGGCGGCACCAGCCCGGAGACGACATTGAACAGCGTCGTCTTGCCCGCCCCGTTCGGCCCGATCAGCCCGGTGATGCCGCCCGGCGCCACCGCGAGGTCGACCCCACGCAGCACGTCGAGCCCGTAAAAGGCGCGACGCAGGTTCTTGATCTCGAGCAATGGCAAAGCGGGTTCCTTGGCAGCCGGGTGTCCTTATCTACGACTGGCACAAATCGCGCCACTTTGTTCGAATTCCTCCCCCGTCATCGGGGGGAGGTGGCCCGTAGGGCCGGAGGGGGAAGGCCCCAGGCGAGAGGCATGAAGTTCCGACGTCGGAATATCCTAAACCGCGACTCGGGCTTTCCCCCTCCGCCCCCTATCGGAGCACCTCCCCCGTACGACGGGGGAGGATTAATTGGTGGCGGCGTGCTCACAAGATTTCGTGAACCGCGGGGTTCGTGAAACGTGGCGCCTGCGCTCGCCGCCGCCTGGTCTGAAAACTGCTCTTTCTCCCGGCCGCGAGATTTCTCGCGCCGGCGCGAGTATATGGAGGCCAGGGAGAGAGTTTCATGGCCCACGCGGTGACCCTGGACGACAAGTACCTGCTGGAAAGCGGGCGGGTGTATCTGACCGGCACGCAGGCGCTGGTGCGCCTGCCGATGATGCAGCGCCAGCGTGACCAGGCGGCCGGGCTCAACACCGCCGGCTACATTTCCGGCTATCGCGGCTCGCCGCTCGGCGGCTTCGACCAGGCGCTGTGGCAGGCCAAGCGCTTCATCAAGAACAACCACATCGAGTTCCAGCCCGGCGTCAACGAGGACCTCGCGGCCACCGCCATCTGGGGCACCCAGCAGATCCACCTCTATCCCGGGGCGCGCTACGACGGCGTGTTCGGCATGTGGTACGGCAAGGGGCCGGGCGTCGATCGCAGCGGCGATGCCCTGAAGCACGCCAACTATGCCGGCACGGCGCCCAACGGCGGCGTGATGGCGCTGGCCGGCGACGACCACATGGCCAAGTCGTCGACCACGGCGCACCAGAGCGAGCCCGCCTTCATCGCCGCCGGCATTCCGGTCATTCATCCGGCCGGCGTGCAGGAGTATCTCGATCTCGGCCTGCATACGTTCGCGATGTCGCGCTACTCGGGCCTGTGGGTGGGCTTCAAGATCATCAGCGAGACTGCCGATTCCTCGGCCTCGGTGCATGTCGACCCGCACCGCATCGAGATCCGCACCCCGACCGACTTCATCCTGCCGCCGGACGGCGTGCATATTCGCTGGCCCGACGACTGGCTCGGCCAGGAGCGCCGCACCTTCACGATCAAGCAGCCGGCGGCTCTCGCCTACTGGCGCGCCAACCGTCTCGACCGGCTGATGATGGGCGAGGCCGATGCCCGCTTCGGCATCGTCACCGTCGGCAAGAGCTATCTCGACGTGCGCCAGGCGCTGGACGATCTCGGCATCGACGATGGCGAAGCCAGGCGGCTCGGCATCGCCGTCTACAAGGTGGCCCTGGTGTGGCCGCTCGAGACCGACGGTGCGACCACCTTTGCCCTGGGCAAGCGCGAAGTGCTGGTGGTCGAGGAGAAGCGCCCGATCATCGAGCCGCAGCTCAAGGACGCGCTGTTCAATGCACCGGCCGACCGCCGCCCGGTCGTCGTCGGCAAGACCGACGAGCGCGGCCAGAAGCTCCTGAAGTCGGATGGCGAGCTGACGCCGTACGAGATCGCCATGGCCCTGGTCGCCCGCTTCGGCCTCGACTCGTTCAGCAGCCATACGAAGCAGCGCTTCGAAGCGCTGCAGCGGCGTACCGGCCGGCAGATTCGCAACGAAGCGGGCCTCGCCCGCGTCCCCTATTTCTGCTCCGGCTGCCCGCACAACAGCTCGACCAAGGTGCCGGAAGGCTCGATGGCGATGGCCGGCATCGGCTGCCACACCCTCGCCATCGGCATGGACCGCAACACCAAGACCTTCACCCACATGGGCGCCGAGGGCGCGCCGTGGGTCGGCGCCAGCCACTTCAGCGACATGCCGCACGTCTTCCAGAACATCGGCGACGGCACCTATTTCCATTCCGGCTATCTCGCGATTCGCCAGGCGGTCGCGGCCAACACCAGCATCACCTACAAGATCCTCTACAACGACGCCGTCGCCATGACCGGCGGCCAGCCGCACGACGGCAACGTCCACCCGTGGACGATCAGCCAGCAGGTCCACGCCGAGGGCGTGCGCCGCATCGCGCTGGTCAGCGACGAGCCGGACAAATATCCGGTGGGTACCGCATGGGCACCCGGCGTGACGTTCCATCATCGCAGCGAGCTCGACGACGTGCAGCGGTCGTTGCGCGAGTGGAAGGGCGTCTCGGTGCTGATCTACGACCAGACCTGCGCCGCCGAGAAGCGCCGCCGCCGCAAGCGTGGCACCTTCCCCGATCCGGCCAGGCGCGCCTTCATCAACCAGGCGGTCTGCGAAGGCTGCGGCGATTGCTCGGTGCAGTCGAACTGCCTCTCGGTCGTGCCGGTCGAGACCGAGTTCGGCACCAAGCGCGCGATCGACCAGTCGTCCTGCAACAAGGACTTCTCCTGCGTAAACGGCTTCTGCCCGAGCTTCGTCACCATCGAAGGCGGCGGCGTGCGCAAGGGCAAGGCCGACAAGAAGGGCGCGGTCGCCACGCAGGAACCCGACCTGCCGCCGGCACCCGTCCTGCCGACGGTCGCCGACAAGCCCTACGGCATGCTGATCACCGGCATTGGCGGCACCGGCGTGGTGACGATCGGCGCCATCCTCGGCATGGCAGCGCATATCGAGGGCAAGGGCGCCACCGTGCTCGACCAGCTCGGCATGGCGCAGAAGGGTGGCGCCGTCATCAGCCACGTGCGCATCGGCGCCGATCCGGAAGCGCTGCACGCCGTGCGGCTGGGCGCCGGCGGCGCGGCATTGCTGCTGGGCTGCGACCTCGTGGTGAGCGCCAGCGCCGATGCGCTGGCGCGCCTCGAAGGCGGCCGCTCGCACGCCATCGTCAACACCCACCAGACCATCACCGGCGAGTTCACGCGCCATCCCGACCTCGCCTTCCCGGCCAACACGCTGCGCCTGTCGATCGAGGCGGCGGCGGGCGCCGAGGCCTGCGAGTTCCTCGAGGCGACCGATACAGCCACGGCGCTGATGGGCGATTCGATCGCCACCAACATGTTCATGTTGGGCTATGCCTACCAGAAGGGCCTGGTGCCGCTCGGCCACGAGTCGATCGAGCAGGCCATCGAGCTGAACGGCGCAGCCGTCGCGATGAATCGTAACGCCTTCCGCTGGGGTCGCCGCGCGGCGCACGATCGCGCCGCCGTCGACAAGCTGATCGCCCCGGCCCAGGACAAGGTGGTGCCCTTCACCCGGCCGTCGAAGACGCTCGACGAGCTCGTCGCTGCCCGCATCGAGCATCTGACGCAGTACCAGAACGTCGCGCTGGCGGAACGCTACCGCGCCCTGGTCGACAAGGTGCGCACCGCCGAGCACAAGACCGGCGAGACCGGGCTCGCCCTCGCCGTCGCCCGCAACTACGCCAAGCTGCTCGCGTACAAGGACGAGTACGAGGTGGCGCGGCTCTATACCGACCCGGCGTTCCAGGCGGCGATCGAGCAGCAATTCGAGGGCGACTACACGATCAAGTTTCACCTTGCGCCGCCGCTGCTGGCCAGCCGCGATCCCAAGACCGGCCATCTCGTGAAACAGGCCTTCGGGCCCTGGATGATGCCGGCGTTCAAGGTCCTGGCGAAGCTCAAGGGCCTGCGCGGCACGGCGTTCGACCTGTTCGGCTACACGGCCGAGCGGCGCACCGAGCGTGCCCTGATCGGAGAGTACGAGGCCCTTGTCGACGACCTGCTGAAGGGCCTGTCGCCTGCCAACCACGCGCTCGCCGTCAGGCTGGCATCGCTGCCCGACGAGATCCGCGGTTACGGCCACGTCAAGGACGGGAACATCGAGAAGGCCCGCCGCAAGCAGGCCGACCTGCTGCACCAGTGGCGGAATGCGGAGACACTCAAGATCGCGGCGGAGTGATCATTCTCTTCCGAACCGCGGGCGTCCCGCCCACTCATGAGCTTGAGCGGGCGGGGCGCCCGCGGTCCGGAAGACCATGACCCCGACCCGTTGACAACGCCCCCTGCCCGCGCGCCCAATTCGCGCCGGAAGCGGAGTGCGTTGCATGAACGACATTGGCGTCTCGTCCCTCCATAAGCCCGACCCGGTGGCTCGCGCCCGCGAGGTCGGGCCGGCAATCGCCGCGGTGGCCGACGAGATCGAGCGCCTGCAGGACATCCCCGAGCCGCTGATCAGCCGGCTGCACGAGTCGCGCCTGTTCCGCATGCTGCTGCCGCGCTCGGTCGGTGGCGACCAAGTCGAGCCGTGGGTCTATTTCCGGGCGATCTCCGAGATCGCGCGCTACGACGGCTCGGTCGGCTGGAACATGTTCGTCGCCAACAGCTCGGCCCTGATCGCGCCCTTCATCTCGCTCGAAGCGGCGCGCGAGATCTACGGCAACCCGCGCGGGCTGATCTCCTGGGGTCCGCCCAACCAGCACCGCGCCGTCGCCGCGCCCGGCGGCTACCGCGTGACCGGCGAATGGCATTTCTCGTCGGGCTACCGCCAGGCCAACTGGATCGGCGCCCACGCGCTGGTCGTCGAGCCGGACGGCTCGCTCCGCCTCAACCGGTTCGGCCGCCCGACCGTGCGCACCATGCTGATGCCCAAGAATCGCACCGTGCCGATCCACGACTGGAACACGCTCGGCATGCGCGGCACCGCCTCGGAAGGCTATGCGGTCAAGGACGTGTTCGTGCCCGAGGCGTTCAGCGGCACGCGCGAGGACCCGACGCTGCGCCGCGACCGCGGCCCGCTCTATGCCTTCACGACGCAGGGCCTCTACGCGGTCGGCGTCGCAGCCGTGGCGCTCGGCCTGGCGCGCGCCATGCTCGACGCCTTCATCGAGCTCGCGCTGGAGAAGACGCCACGCAACATGGTCCGTCTGGCCGACAGCCCGGTGATTCAATCGGACGTGGCACGTCGCGAAGCCGATCTCGGATCGGCCCGCGCCTACATGGTCGAGATCCTGCAGGATATCTGGGAGCACGCCGACGATGTCGAGCCGATCGGCACCAGCGATCGGGCGCGGCTGCGGCTCGGCTGCACCCAGGCAATCCACATGGCCGAAAAGACGACGAACTGGGTCTACAAGGCGGCCGGTACGTCGGCGATCTTCATCGGCACGCCGTTCGAGCGCCGCTACCGCGACCTGCACACGCTCTCACAGCAGATCCAGGCGCGCGAAGCCCATTTCGAGACCGTCGGCCGCGTCCTGATGAACGGCGACCCGGACGGCACCTTCCTGGGGTGAAAATCCCTGGGGTGAAAACCGTCAGGGCTGCGCTGCCGAGAGACTGACCGAGCGACAGCCATTGCCCTGCCAGCGATAGGCCTTGGTGGCGCCGTTGGCGACAGTCCATTCGACGATGCAGCCCTGGCGGACGAGCGTCGGCGGAAAGCCGCCGATCGGCATCAGCATGCCGCCGAAGCGCTGGTACATCGGCGCCATGCCCGGGCTGATGTAGGACGTGTCCCAGCGCCATTGCAGGATGCGGGTCTCGGCGTCGAGCTGGTAGGAATTGTCGGGGATGCGCCCCATGCTGCCGACCAGGTCGCGCTCGCTCGAGCCCGCCATCTCGCGCAAACGAAGATCGAGATCCTCGCCCGCCGGGCCGCTACAGGCGGCCACCACGAACACGAGCAAGAGACTGGCGGACGGAGAGCGCATGCGACACCGGACCGGCAATGGACCAAGGCTGCGCCGCGTTGCGCGCGCCGGTCAAGGCCCGATATGGTCTCGCGCCGAATGTTGATCTGCACACCGACAAGACAAAGGTCTTCGTCTTCTGGACCGCGGGCGTCTCGCCCGCTCTTCGCATGAGCGGGCGGGACGCCCGCGGTCCAGAAGAGACTGAACGAAAGATGCGCCACTGGAGTGGCGCGCTCCCGGCGACATGACGTCCGCCACCGCCTTCCGCTGGCTGGCGTTCGTCGCCTGCGTCGTCCTGTTCGTATGGGGGCCGTTCGTCGCCATGTTCGAGGCGGTCGAGCGCTATGGCTACCTGGCGGACATCATGCCGTCCGACTGGCTCGCCACCAACCTCTGGCTCGACACGACCGACTGCGCGTTGCAGCGCGGCGTCTGGCTGGCCTTGTGCGAGGACGGCAAGCTGGTGCCATTGTCGGAGCGCGCCATCGCCGACGATCCCGGGCACGCCTTCCTGCTCGATTTGTGGTCGATGGCGATCGGTCGCCGCGCCACCCTGCCGGACGTCGCCCGCCTCAACACGCTGGTCGACGCAGCCGGCCTCGTCGGATTGGCCGGCCTGTTCTTCGCGCTGCGCGCCTACGCCACCGCGATCGTGCTGCTGGTGCTGGGCCCGCCCGAGTATCTCGGCTGGATGGGCACCTCGCCGCACTGGAGCTTCATCGGCGTGGTGAGCCTCTGCGCGGTGCTGCCGATCGCATTGATCGCGCGCGACAGGGGGCTGCTCTCGCCGCGCAGCGGCACAGTATGGGTCGTCGCCGGATTGGTGTTCCTCGCGCTGGCTACCTTGATTCGCGAATCGATGGGGTTGATGGGCTTCTTACTGAGCCTACTCTCCGTCGGCGCGCTCGCCCTCATCCGTCCGCGCACGGCTCGGCGGCTCGCAGGCTTCGCCCTGACCGGCGTGCTGGTGCTCGGTGCCTTCTCCTCGGCCAAGTGGGTTGTGATGGCACGCGACGCTGCCTTCGACATGCAGCCGGCGACGCGGCTGGCCACACATGGCCTCTCGCACACGCTCTATCTCGGGCTGGGCACCATCGAGAACAAGTGGGGCATCCGCTACGACGACGATTACGGGCGCGAGGTTGCCCAGCAGATCGATCCCGACATCGTCTTCTGCTCGCCCGAGTATTTTCGCGTGATGTGGCGCCTGTACCTGTCGCGCTGGCTCGACGATCCGGTCGAGGTGTTGCGCATCTACCTCGAGAAGGCGATCTACCTCGCCACGACGCCAACCCTGTTTCCCGGCCCGCCGTTCGGCGTCGTGCTGCTGATCGGGCTCATCCATCTCGGTGTCGCGACGGCGCTCGGCCTGTGGCGCAAGATCGGCTTCGAGCAGGGCTTCGTGATCGAGCTCGTCGCCGTGGGCTTCATCGGTCTCTTCCTCGCCCAATCGATGGCGGCGCTGTCCAGCCAGACCTACGCCATGCCGGTCAATGCCTTCGTGCTCACCCTGGCGGGTGTGATCGTGGAGTTCATGGGGCGCTCCGCGCTCTCCCTCCTCCCCAGCTACGCTGGGGAGGTGTCGCGTCTTAGGCGACGGAGGGGTCGTGAGCCTTAGCCCATCTTTCTCAACTGGACTTCGGAATCGTCGATTTCGAGGGTGGAGAGAGGCAAAAAAGTGAACGATTCCAATGATCACTCGTCGACAATCTTATGTAGTGGAGACCTAGTCTCTTTCTTGTACTAATTGTGTCGGGTAGTATCCCTACCCATCATGTTCCTACGCGCCAATCGACGCTTCAAAGACGGCAAAGAGCATCGCTATTGGAGCATCGTCGAGAACAAGCGCTGCACCGGCGGCAAGATGGTGCAACGGCCAGTGCTGTATCTCGGCGAGATCAACGATTGCCAGCGTGAAGCCTGGTGTCGGGTGGTCGAGGCGTTCGACGAAGACGCTCGGCGGCACACGCAGCTGGCGCTGTTCCCGGCCGATCGCCATGTCCCTGACCACGCCAGCGGTCATGGCGTGCAGATCCGCCTCGATGCGATGAAGCTTCAGGCGCCGCGGCAATGGGGTGCGTGCTGGCTGGCCTGCCATCTCTACGAGGAGCTCGAGCTCGATCACTTCTGGGCCGATCGCCTGGAAGACTCGCGCGAGGGCACGAGCTGGCGGGACATCGTGCAGACGTTGGTATGCTATCGGTTGATCGATCCCGGCAGCGAGTGGCGACTGCATCGACAGTGGTTCAGCCAGAGCGCGATGGGCGATCTGCTGGGCGCCGACTATTCCCTGGTCGAGAAGAATGCGCTGTATCGCTGTCTGGACAAGCTGCTCGAGCACAAGCAGGACCTGTTCCGCCATCTGCGGCAACGCTGGCAGGATTTGTTCGGGGCGCAGTTCGAGGTGCTGCTGTACGACCTGACGAGCACCTACTTCGAGGCCGCCCCACCACACAACGAGACTGACAAGCGGCGCTACGGCTACAGCCGCGACAAGCGCGGCGATTGCGTGCAGGTGGTGATCGCGCTGGTGGTCACGCCGGAAGGCTTTCCTCTGGCCTACGAGGTGCTGGCCGGCAACACCGCCGACAACACGACGCTGCGCGACTTTCTGGCCAAGATCGAGGCGCAACACGGCAAGGCGCAGCGCATCTGGGTGATGGATCGCGGCATCCCCACCGAGGCGGTGTTGGCCGAGATGCGGCAGGCCGCCGGTCCACTACCTGGTCGGCACACCGAAGGGCCGCCTCAGCAAGCTCGAGAAGGCCCTGCTCGACAAGCCGTGGCAGAGCGTGCGCCAAGGCGTCGACGTCAAGCTGCTGGCCGAGGAGCAGGAGCTCTACGTGCTCGCCCGCAGTGAGCAGCGCGTGCACAAGGAACGCGCCATGCGCCGCCGCAAGCTGAAATGGCTGTGGGCGCGCCTCACGGAACTGGCGGCGATGAAGAAGATCAAGCGCCAGGACCTGCTCATGAAGCTCGGCGGCGCGCGCGCCAAGGCGCCCGCTGCCTGGCGCCTGATCGATATCGAGGTGGCAGCGCGCGGCGCCTCATTCAGCTACGCCCTCAACCGCAGCAAGCTGCGGCGGGTGCGACAGCGTGAAGGCCGATATCTCTTGCGCAGCAATCTCGGCGGTCGCCAACCTGCCGAGCTGTGGCAGTTCTACATCCAGCTCACCGAGATCGAGGCCGCCTTCAAGAACCTCAAGCACGATCTCCAGCTGCGGCCCATCTTCCACCAGCTCGAACAGCGCATCGAGGCGCATATCTTCGTCGCCTTCGTCGCCTACTGCCTGCACGTCACCCTACGCGCCCGCCTGCGTGGCCTCGCAGGCGGCCTCACTCCGCGTGCCGTCCTCGACAAGTTCGCCGATATCAAAATGCTCGACGTTCACTTCCCCACCACCGACGGCCGCACGCTCGTCCTCACCCGTCACACCGAGCCAAACGCCGATCAAAAGATCCTACTGCACCAGCTCAAGCTCGAACTGCCGCCTCAGCCGCCGCCCAGGATCTCTGCCCCTCCTTCTTCCGCCTCCTAGCACAGCACTGCCTCTCTGTAGTGGAGACCTTTGAGAGCCGCCCTTTGATTCTAAAGGGTTTTTCCCTCAACAAGTGCTCCAGTTGAGAAAGATGGGTTAGTGCCGGGAGCGCACCACTTAAGGCGGAGTAATCTCAGCCGACGTGGCGCTCTTCTCTTTGATCACACCGCCCATGAGCGCCACGGAGTGGCGCGCTCCCAGCGAAGAGCACTACAGCCCCAGGCGCTTCCAGAGGCTCTTGTTGCGGGGTGCGTAGCCGCGGGCTTCCATGCAGCGGGCCGTGAGCTGGTCGACGTTGCGCTTGTAACCCTGGTTGGCCATGGTGTTGTAGAGGTCCTGCTGGCCGAAGCGTTCGCGCTCTCCTTCGAACACCGAACGGCGCTGGTCCTCGATGTTGCGCTCGCTCTGCGCGACCGAGCGGACCGAGGCACGGCACTGCGCCTCGTCCTTGGCCATCTGCTCGGCACTCTTGTTGTCTGTCGGCACAGTCGGATTGGCACAGCCGCCGGCCAGCGCCAGGCTGGCCAGAGCCATCCCCGCCGCGAGGGCGGCCCGCCACCTCATTTTGCCTCGGCCAGCGCTGCCTCGATCGCCTGCAACGCCTGATTTGCCTTGGACGCATCGGGGCCGCCGCCCTGCGCCATGTCGGGCCGGCCGCCGCCGCCCTTGCCGCCCAGCGCCGCGACGCCGGCCTTCACCAGCTCGACAGCACTCAGGTTCTTCGACAGATCGTCGGTCACGCCGACCACCGCCGAGGCCTTGCCGTCCTCGACGCCGATCAGGGCGACCACGCCCGAGCCGAGCTTCTTCTTGAACTCGTCAGCCATGCCCTTGAGGTCCTTGCCGGGCACGCCGTTCAGCACGCGGCCGATCAGCTTGACGCCGCCGACCTCGCGCACCTCGTCGGCCGCCTGGGCACCCGCCGAGCCGCCGCCCGCCAGGGCGAGCGCGCGGCGCGCCTCGGAGAGCTCGCGCTCGACCCGACGCTGGCCATCGACCAGCGCCGACAGCCGTGCCGGGAGATCTTCCGGCCGCACCTTGAGGATCGAGGCAGCCTCGCCCAGCAGCCGAACCTGCTCGCGCACATGCTCCTCGGCCGCCGCGCCAGCCAGCGCCTCGATGCGGCGCACGCCCGCCGACACCGCGCCTTCACCGATGATCTTGAACAGGCCGATATCGCCGGTGCGCAGCGCGTGCGTGCCGCCGCACAGCTCGACGGAGTACTTCTTGCCGTCAGCGCCGCCCATCGACAGCACGCGCACTTCCTCGCCGTACTTCTCGCCGAACAGCGCCATGGCGCCGGCCGCGATCGCCTCCTCCGGCGTCATCAGGCGGGTGTCGACGGCCGAGTTGTGGCGGATGCGCTCGTTGACCTCGTCCTCGACCCGGCGCAACTCCTCGAGCGAGATCGCCTTGGTGTGGCTGATGTCGAAGCGCAGCCGGTCGGGCGCCACCAGCGAGCCCTTCTGGGTGACGTGCTCGCCAAGATGGCGACGCAGCGCCTCGTGCAGCAGATGGGTCGCCGAATGATGGGCGCGCAGCTGGGCGCGGCGGATCGGGTCGATGGTCATGACCAGATCGTCGCCGACCTTGAGCTCGCCCTTCTCGACCGTGGCGTGATGGACATGCAGGTCGCCCACCCTCTTCTGCACGTCGCCGACCGCCGCCTCGCCGCCGGCGCCGACCAGACGACCGGTGTCGCCCTGCTGACCGCCCGACTCGGCATAGAACGGCGTCTGGTTGGCGACGATCCAGCCAGTCTGCCCGGCCTTCAGCGACGCCACCTCCTTGCCGTCGACCACGATCGCCTTGATCTGGCCCTCGGCGCGCTCGGTGTCGTAACCCAGGAACTCGGTGGCGCCGACCTTCTGGCGGACGTCGAACCAGATCGCCTGGTCGGCGGTCTCGCCCGAGCCGGCCCACGCCGCGCGCGCCTTGGCGCGCTGCTCGTCCATCGCCGTCTCGAAGCCTGCCGTATCGACCGTGATGTCGCGCGCCCGCAGCACGTCCTGCGTGAGGTCGAGCGGGAAGCCGAACGTGTCGTAGAGCTTGAAGGCGACGTCGCCCTTCAGCACGCCGCCGGCGCCGAGGTCCTTGGTCTCGTCGTCGAGCAGCTTGAGGCCGGTGCCGAGCGTCTTCTTGAAGCGCCCTTCCTCGAGCTTCAGCGTCTCGGTGATCAGCGGCTGCGCCCGCACCAGCTCGGGATAGGCATCGCCCATCTCCTTCGCCAGGACCGGGACGAGCTTGTAGACCACGGGATCGCGCGCGCCCAGCAGGTGGGCATGGCGCATGGCGCGGCGCATGATGCGGCGCAGCACATAGCCGCGGCCCTCGTTGGAGGGCAGCACGCCGTCGGCGATCAGGAACGACGTCGTGCGCAGATGGTCGGCGATCACCTTGTGCGACGCCGATTGCGGCCCGTCGGGATCAACGCCGGTCTCGTGCGCCACCGCCTCGATCAGGGCGCGGAACAGGTCGATGTCGTAGTTGTTGTGCTTGCCCTGCAGGACGGCGGCGATGCGCTCCAACCCCATGCCGGTGTCGATCGACGGCTTGGGCAGGTTGACGCGCTCCTCCCTGGTCACCTGCTCGAACTGCATAAAGACCAGGTTCCAGATTTCGATGAAGCGGTCGCCATCCTGGTCGGGACTGCCCGGCGGGCCGCCCGGAATATGATCGCCGTGGTCGAAGAAGATCTCCGAGCACGGGCCGCACGGACCGGTATCGCCCATCGCCCAGAAATTGTCCGAGGTCGGGATGCGGATGATCTTGCTGTCAGGCAGCCCGGCAATCTTCTTCCAGTGTCCCGCCGCCTCGTCGTCGGTGTGGAACACCGTGACCAGGAGCTTCTCGCGCGGCAGGCCGAAATCCTTGGTCAGCAGGTTCCAGGCAAGCTCGATCGCGCGCTCCTTGAAGTAGTCGCCGAACGAGAAGTTGCCCAGCATCTCGAAGAAGGTGTGATGGCGCGCCGTGTAGCCGACATTCTCGAGGTCGTTGTGCTTGCCGCCGGCGCGCACGCATTTCTGCGAGGTCGCGGCACGGCTGTAGGACCGCGGCTCGAGGCCGGTGAAGACGTTCTTGAACTGCACCATGCCGGCGTTGGTGAACATCAGCGTCGGGTCGTTGCGCGGCACGAGCGGGCTCGAGGCCACGACCTCGTGGCCGTTGCTGCGGAAGTACTCTAGGAAGGTGCGGCGGATTTCGCTGACGCTTTGCATGCGGGCCTTGTAGCGTGCGCGCGACGGCTTCGTCCAGAACGGGGACCCCGACAGAATATGGCCGAAATGGCCCATTCCACTGCCACTTTGCGCCTCACCGTGGGCGATCTGCGAATCGTCCACCCGATCACCGTGCCGAGTGGGCCGGTCGAGGCCGCCGAGGTCGTGCCGGCCTTGCAGGGCTTGGTCAACGCAGTGGTCGGTGCGGCCGAGGCCGGCAAGACCGTATCCTGCCGCAAGGGCTGCGGCGCCTGCTGCCGTCAGTTGGTGCCGGTGTCGCTGAGCGAGGGCGAGCGCCTGCTGCGCGTGTTCGATGCACTGCCGCGGGAACGGCGCGAGGCGCTGCGGCCGCGATTTGCGGCCGCCGAGGCAGCGATCGAGGCTGCCGGCCTCGGCCAGCGTGAGGGCCGCAGCGACCGCGAGCTGTCGGCCGCCTATTTCGCCCTTGGCCTGCCCTGCCCCTTCCTCGAGGACGAAAGCTGCTCGATCCATCTCGAGCGGCCGCTGATTTGCCGCGAGTACCTTGTCACCTCTCCGGCCGAGCTCTGCGCCGGCCCAGCCCAGGAGGGCGTGACGCCGCTGCCCGTCCCCAAGGTCTCGCTGGCGGCCCGCGGCCTGCAGGACGAGGCCGACGACTGGTTCCCGCTGGCCCTGCTGATGGCCTGGCGCCGCGGCCGGCCCCGTCGGGCGACCCGGCGGACAGGCCCGGAATGGGTGCAGCGCTTCCTGCGCCAGCTCGGCCGCAAATAAGCAGGGCTGGCGCAGAAGCCGGTTTCACCTATATGCAGTGCGGTGGCAGACTGGCTGCAGGAGGAATGATGCAGACCTACCGGAAAACCCCTGAAGCGCTGGCAAAGCTCACGCGCGAACAATTCCGCGTCACCCAGCAGAGCGGCACCGAATATCCCGGCACCGGCGAACTCTTGCACAACAAGGAACCGGGCATCTATGTCGACATCGTATCGGGCGAGCCGTTGTTCGCCTCGGCCGACAAGTACGAATCGGGCTGCGGCTGGCCGAGCTTCACCAAGCCGATCGAGCCCGCCAACGTCAAGGAGCTGCACGACGCCACGCACGGCATGATGCGCACCGAGGTGCGCTCCCAGCACGGCGACAGCCATCTCGGCCATGTCTTCGAGGACGGGCCGGTCGATCGCGGCGGCCTGCGCTATTGCATCAACTCGGCCTCGCTCCGCTTCGTCCACCGCGACGACATGGAGAAGGAAGGCTACGGCGCCTATCTCGACCAGGTGGAGGACGTACGATGAGCAACGAACGTGCAGTGCTGGCCGGCGGCTGCTTCTGGGGCATGCAGGACCTGATCCGCAAGCTCCCGGGCGTGGTCACAACCCGCGTCGGCTATACCGGCGGCGACGTCAAGAACGCGACCTACCGCAACCACGGAACCCATGCCGAGGGCATCGAGATCATCTTCGACCCGGGCAAGATGAATTTCCGCCAGCTGCTCGAGTTCTTCTTCCAGATCCACGACCCGACGACGATGAACCGCCAGGGCAACGACTGGGGCACCAGCTACCGCTCGGGCATCTACTACACCAGCCCCGAGCAGAAGCAGGTCGCCGAGGACACCATCGCCGACGTGAACGAGTCGGGCCTGTGGCCCGGCAAGGTCGTGACCGAGCTCGCCCCCGCCGGCGATTTCTGGCTGGCCGAGCCCGAGCACCAGGACTACCTGGAGCGCTATCCCAACGGCTACACCTGCCACTTCATCCGGCCGGGCTGGAAGCTGCCCATGCGGGCGAAGGCGATGCAGCAGGCGTAGGAATTCAGTGTGGGCGGCAGATGGCAAAGGCTGCCGCCCTCACCGACAACGAGCGGCAGGCGGTACTGCGAGACTTGAATGGCGTCGGGCCATTCAAGCCGATTGGTTATCTGCCGCTGCGCACACTCGAAAAGATCCTGCTGCTCTCCCCTGAAGCCGTTGCCGCCGGTTTCACGGAACGCGGCCTCGCGACGGCGAGGTTCGCGCCAGGGAAAACCTGCATCCGTTCCGGCGCGCTGTACGTTTTCCACCGAGCGGCACTCCACGCCCTCCTGACGAAGCAGGCCGAGGCTGTTCACATCGCCGGACTTCCATTCGATCCGGATCGATTCGTGGCGCGCATTGCGACCACCTGGTTCGAAGAGAACCATCCTGCGGTACCGATCATCGCTGCTGCCTTTGGCAATCAGTGAGAGCCCATTGTCGTGATGTTGTTTCGGCGTTGGCAATGCGATGCCATCAGCAAGCTGAGCAACGATCCGAGGTAGCGTCGAACCCGCTTCCACAATGTCGACCGACCTTCGCAAAGCATAGCTGCGTTGCCGGGAACTCAATTGAAACGCTACGTAGCGTAGGGTTATCGTTGCAGCCAAGCGCTGGCTCGAACCGGCGGTTTCGGGAGGAAAGACACAGAGTCGGGATATGCGGCCCGCGGCCGCCGCTCCTGTCTGCGCTATTCACGGCAATTCCCGAACCCCATCGTGTCTCGCCCCCGCCATCGACCTTCAGCAGGAAAGGATAGTGCCTTGACCAAACATAGCTTCGACGAGAACGAGGGCTTCAAGAAGGGCAAGGAGGTGTGGTTCGAGATGCGTGGGCCGAAGGTCGCCGAGGCGGCGATGGAGCAGGCCGCGCAGCACGAGATGACGCGCGATCTTCGCCAGTACCTGTTCGAGCATTGCTTCGCCGCGGTGTGGGCGCGGCCCGGCCTGGAGCGGGCGACGCGCAGCATCATCACCATCTCGGTGCTGACCGCGCTCGGCCGCACCGAGGAGCTGAAGTCGCACATCCGCATGGGCATCAACAATGGCCTCACGCGTGAGGAGCTGAAGGAGATCTTCCTGCATGTCGGCATCTATGCCGGCGTGCCGACAGCGGTCGCCGCGGTGCGCGCGGCCATGGAAGAGTTCACCGCACTCGACAAGGCCAAGGGGTAAGCCATGAAGATCGGATTCATCGGGCTCGGCACCATGGGGGCCTTCATGGCCGCCAACCTGCAGAAGTCCCAGTACAAGCTGGTCGTGCACGACATCCGCCGCGACTCGGCCAAGGTGCATCTCGAGCGTGGTGCCGACTGGGCCGATTCACCCAAGGCGGTCGCCGAGCAGTGCGACGTGATCTTCACCAGCCTGCCCGGCCCGCCCGACGTCGAGAAGGTGGTGTTTGGTAAGGACGGGCTGCTCGAGGGCATCAGCGCCGGCAAGGCCTACTTCGATCTGTCGACCAACAGCCAGGCGATGATGCGGCGCGTCAACGCGGCACTCGCCGAGAAGGGAGCGTTCGGTTTCGACGCGCCGGTGTCGGGCGGCCCCAAGGGCGCCGAGACCGGCAAGCTCGCCATCTGGGTCGGCGGCGACAAGGCGATCTACGACAAGCACAAGAAGGTGCTCGATGCGATCGGCGACCAGGCCGCCTATATCGGCCCGATCGGCAGCTCGACCGTTGCCAAGCTGGTGCACAACATGGCGGGCTACGCCATCCAGACGGCGCTGGCCGAGGTCTTCACCATGGGCGTGAAGGCCGGCATGGAGCCACTGGCGCTGTGGAAGGCCGTACGCCAGGGCGCGATGGGCCGGCGGCGCACGTTCGATCGCATGCAGCTTCAGTTCCTGATCGACAAGTACTCGCCGCCCGACTTCGCGCTGAAGCTCGCACACAAGGATGTCTCGCTGGCGGTCGGCCTCGGCCGTGAGCTCGGCGTGCCGATGCGCCTCTGCAATCTCGTGCTCGAGGAGATGAACGAGGCGCGCAATCGCGGCTGGGACGATCTCGACAGCCGCTCGCCGATGAAGCTCCAGGTCGAGCGCGCTGGCGTGAAGATCAAGGTCGATCCCGCCGCGGTCGACGAAGTGATGGCGGCAGACAAGGGCTGATCAGGATGCCGGGGGACGCGCCACGCCCGTGGCGCGCCCCCGGAAGAGTAAGGAGTGAAGCGTATGACCAAACGCGTATCGGGGCCCAGTCGGCGAGGCATGCTGCTCGGGGCTCTCGCCGCGCCGGCAGTGCTGCGGTCCGCCTGGGGCCAGGGCTTTCCGACGCGGCCGATCCGGCTCGTCGTGCCATTTCCACCGGCCGGCGCGGCCGACATCACGGCGCGGCTGGTCGGCGAACGCGTCGCCAGTCTGCTGGGCCAGAGCGTCGTCGTCGACAACAAGCCCGGTGCCGGCGGCAACATCGCGGCCGAGTTCGTCGCCCGCGCGGCGCCGGACGGCTACACGCTGTTCCTCGGCGGCGCGACCATCTTCTGCGCCAACAAGTTCCTCTACGGCGGCAGCATTCCCTTCGATCCGATGAAGGATTTCACGCATCTGACAAGGGTGTCGATCGGCACCACGGTGCTGGTCGTCAACGCAAAGGAGCCGTGGCAGACCTTCGCCGAGTTCGTCACCTACGCCAAGGCGAATCCCGGCAAGATCGTCATGGCATCGTCCGGTCAGGGCACGATCAGCCATCTCACGCTCGCCAAGCTGACGCACTCGGCCGGGATCCAGATCACCCACGTGCCTTATCGCGGCCTGGCACCGGGCTTGAACGATTTGCTCGCCGGCCAGGTCAACATGATGTTCGACGGTATCCCGGCGCTGATCCCGCAGGTGCGCGAGGGCAAGCTGCGCGCGCTCGCCGTCGGCAGCGCCAGGCGCGTCGACTATGTGCCCGGCCTCGAAACGGTGCCGGGCATGAACGAGCTGCTGCCGGGGTCGGGCATGGACATGGAGTTCTGGTATTCGATCGACGGCCCTGCCGGCCTGCCGGCAGAGATCGCAACGCGCCTGCACGCCGCGGTCGTCCAGGCGGTCAAGCAGCCCGACTATGGCGAGAAGCTGCGGCCGCTCGGCTTCACGCCGATCACCGACCCCTCGCCTGCCGAATTCACGGCGTACATCGAAGCGCAGATCCCGCTCTGGCAGGAGCTGGTCCGCGTTTCGGGCGCGCGGATCGAGTAGCGGCAACCATTCATGCGGACCGAGCCGGCCGAGTCGGGAGGCGTCGCGCGACGCGGGCGGCCGCGCAGCGCCGAAGCGCAGGAGAAGATCCTGGCGGCGACGGCTGAATTGTTGTCGGAAGGCGGCCTGCCGGCCGTGACGATGGAAGCCGTCGCGGCGCGCGCCGGCGTTGCCAAAACCACGCTCTATCGCTGGTGGCCCAACCGGGCCGCGCTGGCGCTCGACTGCGTCGCCGCCCGCATGGCGCCGATCGCCGACGGCCCGCGCGGCGGCCGCTTCCGTGACCGTTTCCGGCGCCAGCTTTCGGCGACCCTGCGCCTGCTCAACGGCCGGCAGGGTCAGGCGATCCTGGCCCTGATCGGCGCCAAGCAGATCGACCCGTCGCTCGGCCGCGCCTACACCGAGCAGATCGCGCAGCCGCGGCGCGCCCAGACGCGGCGCCTCGCCCGCCAGGCAATCGAGGCCGGCGAACTCGCTCCAGGCACCGATCCCGACCTCTTCCTCGATGCCCTGTACGGCCCGCTCTACTACCGCAAGGTGGTCTCGGGTGATCCCATCACCGATGCCTTCATCGACCAGATCGTCGATGCCGCGTTCCGCGCGTTCGCTCCGCCGCGCCGGCCCCTTCGATGAATTCATCGTCTTCCGGACTGCGAGCGCCTCGCTCGCGGACCAAAGAGAGCTCGAAGATCGCTCACGGCGAACAAGGACAGCCATGACTCCCTACGAAGTCTACGCCATCAAGTACGCGACCCGTCCGGCGATGCGCAGCGCCAACTTCATCGGCGGCGATCCGCACGACGGGCCGATGCCGATGGACTACTTCGTCTGGCTGGTGCGCAACGCCGAGCGCTGCTTCGTCGTCGACACCGGCTTCAGCGAAGCCGTCGCCCAGCAACGCAAGCGCACCTTCCTGCGCACACCGCGCGACGGCCTGGCGCTGCTCGGCGTCGATGCCGCCACGGTCAAGGACGTCATCATCACCCACATGCACTACGACCATGTCGGCACCTTCTTCGACTTCCCCGCGGCGCAGTTCCATCTCCAGGACACCGAGATGAGCTTTGCCACCGGCCGCTACATGCGCCACGGCCGCTTCAATCACGGCTACGAGGTCGACGACGTCGTCGGCATGGTGAAGCTGGTGTTCAAGAACCGCGTGAGCTTCCATCTCGGGTCGGCCGAGCTCGCGCCGGGCGTCAGGGTCCACCACATCGGCGGCCACACGGCCGGCTTGCAATGCGTGCGGGTGGCGACAGCGCGCGGCTGGCTGGTGCTGGCCTCCGACTGCAGCCACTACTACGAGCATATGGAGAAGGGTCGGGTCTTTCCCACCGCCTTCCATATCGGCGACATGGTGGAGGGTTACGACAAGCTGCGCGCACTCGCGGAATCTCCACAGCACATCATCCCCGGCCACGATCCGCTGGTCATGGAACGCTATCCGGCACCGGCCAAGGATCTGCAGGGCATTGCCGTCCGGCTCGACGTCCCGCCAGCTTGCTGACTGGCAGGCGTCCGTCAGGGAACCTTGGGGCGCATCGTCGTGGCCGATCTGCGGGTGGCCAGCGACAATACCGCCGTTGCAACGACGATGGCGCAGAGGCCTGATGCGAACAGGAAGGCGGAGGCGCCGGCGCGTTCAGGACCGATGGCCCCGTAAAAGAAGGTCGAAACGAACTGTCCCAGCGCTACGGCGCTGGTGAGCCCGCCGGCCGCGCGGCCGCGCAGGCCGAACGGCATGGACTCCTGCAGCCAACTCGTGAGGTTGGGCAGGTTGATCCCGAAGCCAATGCCGGCCACCACCAGGCCGATCGTGGTCGTCACGATGTCGGACGACTGGGAAACGATGACATAGCCGAATGCCATGGCACCGAAGGAGATGGCGACCAGGCTCGACGGCGAGAACCAGGACCGCAACTTGCCGAACAGCAGGGAGCACAGCGCTGCCGAGAAGCTGGCAATGCCGATCTCCAGGCCGCTCATGACAGGCGAGGAATTGCCGATGCTCGCGAGGACGTAGGGGATCTGCAACGGAACGGCGTAGAGCACAATCATGCCCAGAACGGCCAGTGCATACGTGACCACGCCTCGCGCCATCGGGAATTCGGCGAGCGATGAAGCCGGTGCTTGCGCGGGCCTGATGACGTCCTTCACGCCGGACCAGGCCAGAGGAACGAGGATGGCCGGCAGGAGATAGGCCAGGAACGCCGCTCGCCAGTCATATTGCGCCAGGACGCCCGCCAGCAGCGGAAAGATCAGGCCGCCGAGGCCGGTGGCTGCGATCTGTTGTCCGATCACGACGTTGCGCGCCATGCCCTCTGTCAGGTCGACCAGAAGCGCCGTCGCGGCCGTCATGACGCAGGCGACCGCGAGGCCGACCAGCACCCGGCTGATCAGAATGGCGTACAGAGACTCGAGGAAATAGCCGGATGCCCCCGACGCGACGAAAAGGGCGAGGCCGAACACCAGAACCCTGGTGCGGCCAAAACGGTCGGCGAGCAGCCCCATGAAAGGCGCCGCAACGGCGATCACGAGACCGGGAAGCGTCATCACCAACAGGACGAGCATGTTCGCGTTCGGCAAGCTCGCGAAGTGCTCCCGCATGGCCGGCAGGGCCGGCGCCACGACCGCGCCCGCCATGATGGTCACGCTCGATGCCAAGAGCAGGATCGCCACTCGAGGATTGAAGGGTCCCGTCATCCTGGCCTGCCGGTCATATGGCGATGGGGTGCGCACTCATGCTCTGCAGCAGCGTTCTTGCCTGCGACGAACCCTGCCATGAAAAGTAGAGCATGCGCTGGTTCATGCATCCAGCGGAATAGCATGTGCAGGACCTCAAAAATCCACTTCTTCTACTATAGGTCGCGCCGGCATCGGCATTGATTCCTTCGCAGACGAGGTGATCCGGCCCTTCAACGCGCGCATGCGCCAAGGCCTGAAACCGATAATCCGTTCGCTCGACGTCGACGGCGACAGCGTCATCGTCTGCCAGCGGCATGGCCTGCGACGGCATTACCCTACGCCAACACCTACGCGTGATTCTGGGTGGTGAGCGACGGCCGAGTCGTCACGGCGTACGCCTTCTACGACAGCATCGCCTTCAACGACCTGTGGCGACGGGCGGCACCGATACGATCCACCTCGGCCTGAAAGAGGTCTGGGCGGCAGTCCACGCCTGCAAATCACCTTCTCAAATTGCCCTAGGTAGACTAAGTTTAGTAAACTAGGTTCAGAAGAGGCTTAGGATGCGGACCGTCAACATCCATGAGGCCAAGACCCATCTGTCGCGATTGATCGAACGGGCGGCCAAAGGGGAAGGCTTCATCATTGCGAAGGCTGGAAAGCCGCTCGTCAAGGTTCTGCCACTCGACGCCAACGACCGGGTCGGGTCGAAGCGTCTTGGCTTCATGGCTGGAGAAATTGCGGTGCCCGATGATTTCGATCGCATGGGCGAGGATGAGATCCAGCGCCGCTTCGGTGTCGGCGTTTGATCCTCCTTGTGGACACGCACCTGATTCTCTGGTCGGCGGGCCAGCCGGAGCGGCTGTCACGCGAAGCGCGCCGGATTCTCGATGATCCGGCCTCGGAGTTATGGTTCAGCGCGGCAAGCATGTGGGAGATCGCGATCAAGCGCGAGCTGGGACGCGACGACTTTCGCATCGAACCCCGCAGACTGCGCCGCGGCCTCATCATCGAGGGTGGCTGGCGCGAGCTTGCAATCTCCAGCGAGCACGCGATGGCGACGCTCGACCTGCCGTCAATTCACAAAGATCCCTTCGATCGCATGCTGATCGCGCAGGCTCATATCGAGGGATGTACGCTTCTTACTTCCGATAGCGTTGTTGCCCAATATCCCGGACCAGTGCGCAAGGTCTGAAGACCGATGATTACGCGGGCACGTCTTGACCCGCCGCCCTCCCTCGAGGAGGCATGCCTGGCATCGACTGTGCGGATGACGACTGCAGCCAACGTCGGGCATTGTTGCCGGCGCGCACTTTCCAGCGCCGCGAACGACGCTTTATCATCGGCGCAACGAAGCGAGGAGACGCCCCGTGCTCACCGTCACGCGCGACATGATCCTGCCGACCACCGTCACCGGCTCCTACCCGCGGCCGCTCTGGTTCGACCGCAGCCTGGAAGGACGCTCGTTCAAGTCGGCGCTGGGCGATTCGCTGTTTCGCGAGCAGTATCTCGACGCCGTCGCCAGCATCATCGCCGAGCAGGAAGCGGCCGGGCTCGACATCGTGACCGATGGCGACAGCCGCTTCGATCTCACCGTCGGCGGCAAGTCGTGGTTCTTCTATCCGATCGAGCGGCTGGGCGGCGTGAAGGGTCATCGCGACACCTCGCGTGGCTGGATGTCGCGGCACGGCCTGCGACCCGGCAAGATCCTGTGGGAGGTGCAGGAGGCCTATCAGCCCGGCGTGGTGCGCGAGAAGCTGTCGCGCGGGCCGCTCGAATACACCGAGCTGTGGAAGGTGGCGCAGCGGCTCACCGATCGGCCGCTGAAGTTCGGCGCGATCTGTGCGCCGGCGCTGGCATCGATGCTGTGGAACGAGTTCTACGACGACGACAAGGCGATGATCCTCGACCTCTGCGACATCATGAACGCCGAGTTCCGGGCGCTGGCCGATGCCGGCTGCCCACTGATCCAGGTCGAGGAGCCGCCGCACCATAGCCGCGCCCTGCAGGCCGGCACGACGGACTCCGACCTCGAGTTCCAGACCGAGGCGTTCAATCGCCAGCTTTCCGGCGTCAATGCCGAGATCTGGGTGCACACGTGCTGGGGCAATCCCAACCAGCAGCGCGTGCATTGGGAGGTACCGAGCTACGAGCGCGGCCTGCCCCATCTGTTGCAACTGAATTGCGACGTGCTGACGATCGAATGCGCCAGCTCGGAAGGCCGCGACCTCTCGCTGTTCAAGCACGTCAAGACCGACAAGAAGATCGCCATCGGTGTCGTCAACCATTGCAACACGGTGGTCGAGCCGGCCGAGCACGTGGCGGCACTGATCCGCAAGGCGCTGGAGTTCATCCCCAAGGAGCGGCTGATCATCAGCACCGATTGCGGGTTCGGCCGCGAGGGCCTGTCGCGCCGCATCGCGTTCTACAAGTGCGTCGCCCTGGTCGAAGGAACCAACATCGTGCGCCGCGAGCTGGGCCTGCCCGAGGCACGCGTGCGCGCCGCCGATCCGAAGCTCTGGTTCGCGGGGTAACGAGAGAAACCGGACCGCACTCTTTGCCGGCCACGCGTCGGCAGCGCACTGCCTTCAAAGTCCGGGCAGTCCGTCGTCGCCGTAGAGGAAATCCTGGCGGCCAATGGTCCAACCGTGGCCTTGGCGTGGCCAGAGGCGCGTGCAGCTTCGAGCAACGCTTTGCGAGAGGCGCCATCCACAGCCGCCTTCATGGAAGCAAGGCGCACAGCGGCCTGCCCATCCCGGGTCAGAATGACCTCATCGCCAGCTTCGGCGCGGCGAACCAGCTCGGTTAACCGGGCTTTGGCCTCGCTTACGGAGATGCGCATCGCGGCCTCGCAATCCCTTCTGGATCAAAAGAAAATTAATCCAAAGGCTGTTGACTAGCATCGAGCCTCAATTATCAACCATTTGGTTGATAATAGCCGGTACCCGCATATATTCAACCATATGGTTGAATTACAGACACCCCAGCTCGATGCCGTGTTCCACGCGCTTGGCGACGCGACGCGACGGCGGATGCTGCGCGAGCTGGCCGCCGGCGAGCGGACGGTCGGGCAGTTGGCGGAGCCGTTCGCCATCTCGCTGCAGGCGGCCTCCAAGCACATCAAGGCGTTGGAGAGCGCAGGGCTGATCCGCCGGGAGGTTCGTGGCCGCATCCATCTTTGCCGCCTCGAGCCCGGGCCACTGGCCAGCGCCCACGAATGGCTGAGCTTCTACGAGCAGTTCTGGAGCAACCGTCTCGACATCCTCGAACGGCTGCTTCGCCAGGACGACGACACCCACCCAGCCCCCCGCAAAGGAGACAAGCGATGAACGATCTCGCAGCGCCCGACGCCTACGGCACCCTGACCGAACCCGCCACCCTCCGGATCCAGCGCCTGCTGCCCGGACCAATCGAGCGCGTCTGGGCCTACCTCACGGACAGCGACCTGCGCCGCAAATGGCTGGCGTCAGGCGAGATGGATCTCAAGGTCGGCGCGCCTTTCGAGCTGGTATGGCGCAACAACGAGCTCACCAATCCGCCCGGAGCGCGGCCGGACGGCTTCGGCGACGAGCATCGCATGCAGAGCCGCATCACCGAGCTCGACCCGCCGCGCCGACTGTCGTTCACGTGGGGCAACAGCGGCGATGTCACCTTCGAGCTCGAGCCCACGGGCCACAAGGTGTTGCTCACCGTGATCCATCGCCGCCTGCCCGACCGCGGCACCATGCTGATGGTCGGCGCCGGCTGGCACATGCACCTTGACGTCCTGGTCGCCCGCGCAAGCGGCACCGAGTCGGAACCGTTCTGGGACGGCTGGCTTCGTCTCAAGCAGGACTATGACAGGCGCCTTCCTGCCTGATCTCGCCTCCTCCCGCCCCACGCGGTCGCGTGGAACCAGGGAAACCACGAGAGACGGAGACCTTCATCATGACCACGCACATCACCGGCACCCGCGAGCAGTGGCTGGCAGCACGACGTGCGCTGCTCGCGGAGGAGAAAGGAGAAGGACCTGACCCGGCGCAGCGACGCGCTGGCTCGCCCGCGCCAGGCGCTGCCCTGGGTCCGCATCGACAAACCCTACCGCTTCGATACCGACGGCGGCCGCGTCTCCCTGAACGACCTCTTCCAGGGGCGCTCGCAACTCCTCGTCTACCACTTCATGTTCGGGCCCGACTACCAGGCGGGATGTCCCTCCTGCTCGGCGATCGCCGACGGTTTCAACGGTTTTGCCGTGCACCTCGCCAACCACGACGTCATGCTGTGGGCGGTGTCGCGAGCGCCGCTCGCCAAGCTGCAGGCCTACAAGCGCCGCATGGGCTGGACGTTCCCATGGGCGTCTTCAGCGAGCGGCGATTTCAACTTCGACTTCAACGTCTCCTTCAGCGAAGCGCAGCAGCGTGCCGGCGACGTCGACTACAACTACGAACGCGGCGGTCACGCGATGGACATGACGCCGGTGCCGCCGCCCGTCGCCGACCTGGCAGCCACCTGCGGAACGGACGCGGCCACCTATTCACGCGACCGTCCCGGCCTCAGCGGCTTCGTCCTCGACGAGGGCACGGTCTATCACACCTACTCGACCTACTCGCGCGGCGTCGATGCGATCTGGGGCATGTACCCGTGGCTCGACCGTGCCCCCAAGGGACGCAACGAGGCGGGCCCATGGTGGCGCCGCCACGACGAGTACAGCGGAGACTGACCGGCGTTCGGCGCCGTGGCCAGCGCATTGATGGCGTTCATGCCGTCCGCCGCCACTCGTCCCGTTCCCGCCTGAGGCCTAGCGTGCGCCCAGCGCCGCGATGAAGAAGATTGTCGCGACGGTGCACGCGACCGTCCGCACATGGTTCCACAGCGTCCAATCCTTCAGGTAGCGCGCCCACACGGTCGCACCCTCGCCACTCGCCGGCTCGATCACGGCAAGCGCATTGTTGAGCGGCACGTTGAACACCATCGTGACGACGAACATGCCCACGACATAGATCGCCCCGCCGGCCAGCAGGGCGAGCGATCCCGGCTCGCCCCAACGCAACAGGCCGACCACGGCCAGCACGCCACTGGTCAGGGTGGTGCCGAGATAGAACGGCATGAACAACGACTTCACGATGTCGACGTTGATGGCGTTCATCGCCGCGATGCCGGCAGCCGGCCCGATGCGGCCAAGCGACGTCATGATGACGGCCGAAAAGGCGAAATAGAGCCCGGCCAGCAGGCCGCAGCCCACCGCCGAGAACCATAGCAAACCGGCAATGACGTGCCCGGTCATGGATGTCCCCTCCTGGTATGAATGCGAGAATTTCTCGTATTGCCAAAAGCGATAAACTCTCGTATTTAAAACGTCAAGCGATGCGCGGACGAAAGACAGAGGAAAAATCGGCAACGGCCCGGCCCGGAGCGCCGACTCTGGCACGCGCTGGATTGATCCCGCCTGGAGTGGCCCCATCTGGATTGGCGCGCATCACGCCGACGCAGCAGCGCAGCCGCGAGCGCTTCGAGCGCATCCTCGCCTCGGCCGCCGAGGTGATGGCGGAAAAGGGCAGCGAGGCCTTCCGCATGAGCGACATCGTCGAGCGGACCGGCATCGCCTTCGGCTCGCTCTACCAGTACTTCCCCGACAAGTCGGCGCTGATCGGAACGCTGGCCGAGCGCTACAACGCAATCGGCCACGACTGCGTACGGCGTGATCTCGCGCTGATGACCCGGCGGGCCGACCTGCAGGCGACGCTGGGACGGATCACCGACGGCTACCATCGGATGTTTCTCGAGGTGCCGGCGATGCGCGACATCTGGCAGGCGACCCAGGCCGATCGCGCCCTGCAGGAGCTCGATGCGGCCGATGTCGCTTTCCTGGCCAACCTGCTGTCCGACGCCTTGCGCCCTCTGGTGCCTCAGGCGTCGACCGACTCGCTTGCCGCATTCGCACAGACGGTGATGGTCATGATCGCAGCGGCCGTTCGGCACGCCATCACGCTCCCGCCCAAGGAGGGACGCCGTGTGCTCGCTACCTTCAAGCGCCTCTTGCCGAAGGATCTGTCAGCGCTCGAATCGTAAGGGCTCGAGACTTCAACTTCGGAAGACCACGACTCCTGGCTCTCACGCCGCGCTGCGCAGCATTTCCGGGCGCTGGGTAGCGGCGAGGCTGGGCCGCGCGTTCAGGCGCGCCAGCCAGGCTTCCAGGCGCGTGCCCTCGAGCAGCGACCGGCCTTCCGGCGTCGCGGCGAGGAAGTCGAGCTGGGGCGCCACGAGGATGTCGGCGAGCGACAGCCGGTCACCGGCCAGGAAAGGATGGGAACCGAGCAGCCGGTCGAGCTCAGCAATGCACGTCCTTCCCATCGGCATCGCGCTGGCGATTGCCGCTTCGTCGGTCGTGGCGCCGAGCAGCACCGGTCCGACGATGCGCTGGAACACGACGACCGCTGCCACTTTCGGGAACAGGTACCAGTCGTTGATGCCCATGATCTGGTTCATGCGCGCCCGTTGCTGCGGATCAGCCGGCTGCAGCGCCGGCTCGGGGAACATGTCGTCGAGATAGCGCAGGATGGCCTGCGTCTCATAGAGCACGAAGTCACCATGCTGAAGGGCCGGCACGCGGCCGAACGGATGCCGGCGGAGATGTGCCTCGCTCTTGGACTCGGTCGGCCCCATCGCCTGCAGCCGATAGGATGCACCCTTCTCCTCCAGGCCAATCTGGACGCTGCGCACGAACGGGCTGCCGGGCACGCCGAAGACGACGATCTCGCTCATGATCCCTCTCCTTGCTGCTGGGTCGAGGCCTCGGCCTCGCGCTTGAAAAGCTCGAGCAGGCCGGGCCAGCCGCCATCGACGTCGCGGCGCATCCTGTTGCCGCCCTCCTCGCCGAGCACCTCGAACTTGCGATGCTCGACCTCGACACGCGTGCTCTGCGGACCCTCGGCAATGAACTGCACTTCGATCTCGGAGGAGACCGTCGTGTCGGGTCGCCATTGGCTGTTGATGTCAAAGCTGAACACGACGCGATGGGGCGGCTCCCAGGCGAGCACGCGGCCGACATCCGCCTGCGAGCCGTCCTCGCTGAGCTCGTACCAACGCCCACCCAGCCGCGGCTCGAGCACCGCCGTCTTCATCGGCGGCTTGCCGATCGAGTGGGTGGTCGGCCACCAGCGGCCCAACCCCGCCGTGAACACATCGAAGGCATGCTCCTGGCTCGTCTTCACCCGGATGCTCTTGCGCACCGGCGAGATCGTGATCGTCCGAGTCATTTCCGCTCCGCCTCCGCCTGGAAGGCCAACAGCGCGTCGTCCCAGAAACTGTCGAGCCACGCCCTGAGCGCTCCGAGCCGGTGCGGGTCGATGTAGTAGACGCGCCGTGTGCCCTCGGCCCGATCACCTACCAGCCCTGCCTTCTTGAGCACCTTGAGATGCTGCGACACCGCCGGCCGGCTGACCGGCATCCCGGCCGCGATCACGCCCACCGACTGAGGCCCCGAGCGCAACTGCTCGAACACCTGCCGGCGGGTCGGATCAGCGAGCGCAGCCAGAGCCTCTCCGTAAGACATGACTTACGGTAAGTTATAGCTTACGCAATGTCAATGAACCTGCGAATGTTGCGGACCGCGTGCACTCCGCGGCACGCAAAGAGGCCCGGACTGGTTTGGTACGGAAGCCGCGACGGAGGGCACGAGCGCCATCCGGCATGCTAGGGTCCGGCCATGACCCCCTATGCCGAGTACAAGCCCCTCACCTTCCATGACGCCGCGCGCCGGTTCACCGACGGCAACGACAGTCCGCGCGCCTACCTGGAGCGATGCCTCGAGACCATCGCGGCGCGCGAGCCGGTGGTGAAAGCACTGACCGCGATCAACGAGTCGGGGGCTCGCGCCTCCGCAGATGACAGCACGGCACGCTGGAAAGCCGGCAAGCCGCTGTCGTCGATCGACGGCATGCCGGTCGCCATCAAGGACCTGCTCGAGACCCGCGACATGCCCACCGAGATGGGGTGCGCGGCGATGAAGGGGAACTTCCCCAAGCGCGACAATGCCGCCGTGTGGGCGCTGCGCCAGGCGGGCGCCGTGATCCTCGCCAAGACGGTGACGGCCGAGCTCGGCGGCTCGCATCCCGGGCCGACCACCAACCCGTTCGATCCGGCGCGGACGCCAGGCGGCTCGTCTTCCGGGTCGGCCGCCGCGGTCGGCGCCAACATGGTGCCGATGGCGATCGGCACCCAGGTCGGCGGCTCGATCATCCGGCCGGCCGCCTATTGCGGCAACTTCGCGCTGAAGCCGACACAGGGCGGCATCAACCGCGGCGAACGGCTGGCCACCAGCCAGAGCACCCATGGCCCGCACGCCAACTCGCTCGAGGACATGTGGCACTCCGCCATCGAGATCGCCAAGCGCTGCGGCGGCGATCGCGGCGCGCTCGGCCTGATGGGACCCGATGCTCTTCCGGCCGCGCAGAAACCCGACCGGCTGATCGTGCTGGAAACCGAGGGCTGGCCCGATCTCGATGCCGCGACCAAGACCGGCTTCGCCCAGCTCCTGCGCGCGCTCGAGGCGGCTGGCGTCAGCCTGATCCGCCGCGCCGACCATCCGTTCGTCGAGGCGCTGGAGCGGGCGATCGCCAGCAGCCGCGCCGTGTGCAACGGCATCACGAGTTGGGAGAACCGCTGGTACCAGCGCGGCATGCTCGACGCCGCGCCCGACGGCTTGAGTGCCCGCGCCAAGGCGACCTTGCTCAAGGCCGAGTCGATGACGCCCAACGACTATCGCGCCAGCCTGCTGGCCCGCCAGCAGGCGCAGCTCGCGCATGCCGCCGTGGCCTCGCTGGCCGATGCCGCGATCACGCTCGCCTGCCCCGGCCCGGCGCCGCTGTGGTCGGGCGACGTGCCGGGCCAGCCGCTGGCGCCGCGGCCGACCGGCGACTTCGTGTTCAACGCGCCGTCGTCGATGCTGTTCGCGCCGGTCGTGACGGTGCCGCTGATGAGCGTCGGCGGCCTCCCGGTCGGCGTGCAGATCATGGGCCAGCAGCACGAGGATGCCCGCGTGACCGGCCTCGCCCGCTGGTTCAGCGAAAATATCAAGCGCATCGCCACCGCGGCCTGAGAGCGCGCACAGGAGAAGCCGCATGATCGCCTTCAGCTCCCGCCTGGTGCTCGCCATCACCTGTCTCGCGCTGGCACATGGCGCGCCCCTTCGTCCGGCGAGCGCCGCCGATCTCGCGGCCAGCAAGGCGGCCATCGAACGCAGCCTCGATGCTCAATACCCACGCATCGAGGCGCTCTACAAGGACATCCACGCCCATCCCGAGCTCGGCTTCCAGGAGACGCGCACGGCGGCGAGGCTGGCGGCCGAGATGCGCGCCCTGGGCTTCGAGGTCACCGAGGGAGTCGGCAAGACCGGCATCGTGGCGCTCTACCGCAATGGGCCGGGACGGACCGTCATGGTGCGCACCGAGCTCGATGCACTGCCGCTCCTGGAGAAGACCGGCCTGCCCTACGCCAGCACCTTCAAGCAGTTGCTGCGCGGCGCCGAGACGCCGGTCATGCATGCCTGCGGCCACGACATCCACATGGCGGCATGGGTCGCCGCCGCCAAGGTGCTGCTCGACATGAAGGCCGAGTGGAACGGCACCCTGATGTTCATCGGCCAGCCGGCCGAGGAAGGCGGCGGTGGCGCCAAGGCGATGGTGGCCGACGGGCTGTTCACGCGCTTCCCCAAGCCCGACTACGGCTTCGCCCTCCATGTCGGGCCGGGCCCCTTCGGCTACGTGAGCTACAAGCCTGGCGTCATCAACTCGACCGCGGATAGCTTCTCGATCACCTTCACCGGCAAGGGTGGGCACGGTTCGCGGCCGCACACCACGATCGACCCGGTGATGATGGCGGCGCGCTTCATCGTCGACGTGCAGAGCGTGATCAGCCGCGAGAAGGACGCCAACCGCTTCGGCGTCGTCACGGTCGGCGCGGTGCAGGCAGGCAACGCCGGCAACGTCATTCCCGACGCAGCAACCCTGCGCGGCACGATCCGCTCCTACGACGAGCCGACGCGCACCAAGCTGATCCAGGGCGTCGAGCGCACCGCCAGGGCGGTGGCGATGATGTCGGGCGCCGAAGAGCCCGACATCAAGATGGTCGGCAGCGCCAAGGCGGTGATCAACGACGACGCGCTGGCGCAGCGCAGCGGCGCGGTACTGAAGGCGGCCTTCGGCGACAAGGCGCGGCTGATGCCCGAGCCCGGCTCGGCCAGCGAGGACTATTCGGAGTTCGTCATGGCCGGCGTGCCGTCCTTCTATTTCGGCATCGGCGGCCTCGATCCAAAGCAGATGGCCGAGGCTGCCGCGAAGAAGATCCCGGTGCCGGGCAATCACTCGCCCGAGTTCGCCCCGGTTCCCGAACCCACCATCCGGACCGGCGTCCAGGCCATGACGCTGGTGGTGCTCGAAGTGCTGCAGAAGAAGTAGGGGCAACAAGATCGGTGTTCCGGGGGCGCGTCACTTGAGGCGGAGTAGTCTCAGCCGACAGTGGCGCGAGCATCGTCGATCACACGGAAGACGCGCGACTGGAGTCGCGCGCCCAGCGGCTCCCCGTTTCGTGGCGGGTGATTGAGAGTTTTGTACTCGGACGGAGGCGACGATATGGACAGTTTCCTGGAGAACCCGCCCCTCGCCCCCAAGCGCCCGCTGGTGCGGACGTTCCATGGCCTCCCGCTCGCAGACGATTATGCCTGGCTGAAGGACGCCAACTGGCAGCAGGTGCTGCGCGACCCGTCGCTGCTCGATCCCGCCATCCGGGCCTACCTCGAGGCGGAGAACCATTACGCCGAGGCGATGCTGCGGCCAACCGAGGCGCTGCAGAAGACCCTGGTCGCGGAGATGCGCGGGCGCATCAAGGAGGACGATTCCAGCGTGCCGCAGCCCGATGGTCCGTTCGCCTACCTGTCGCGCTATCGCGACGGCGGCCAGCACCCGTTGATCGGCCGCACGCCGCGCGACGGTGGCGACGCCACGACGCTGCTCGACGGCGACGCGCTCGCCACCAGCTCGACCTACTTCAAGTTCGGCGGCACGCGTCATTCGCCGGACCATCGGCTCGAGGCCTGGAGCGCCGACGTCCGCGGCTCCGAGTACTACACCGTCCGCGTCCGCAGCTGGCAAACCGGCAAGGACCTCGGAGACGTCCTCGAGCAGACTGGTGGCGGAGTCGTCTGGGGCCTCGACTCGACCTTCTTCTACTACATCGGGGTCGACGAGAATCACCGGCCGCTGAAGGTCTACCGCCATCGCCTGGGCAGCGCGCAGAGCGACGATGTCCTGGTCTACGAGGAGAAGGACACTGGCTGGTTCACGCGGGTCGAGGAAAGCGCCAGCGGCCGCTACTGCGTCATCGCCACGGGCGATCACGACACCTCGGAGAACTGGCTGATCGATCTCTCCCAGCCCGACGCCGTGCCGCGCCTGGTGGCGGCGCGCGAGACCGGCCTTCGCTACGGCGTGTACGACCGCGGCGACGAGCTCTTCATCCACACCAACGACGGCGACGCCATCGACTACCGCATCGCGACGGCGCCGATCGCCACGCCCGGGCGCAGCCATTGGCGTCCGCTGATCCCGCATCGACCGGGTGTCTACATCGTGAGCGTGGCGCTCTATGCCGGATACCTGGTGCGCCTGGAGCGCGCCAATGCGCTGCCGGCCATCGTGGTCCGCCGGCTGGCCGATGGCAGCGAGCATTCGATCGAGTTCGCCGAAGCGGCCTATTCGCTCGACATCATCGACGGCTACGAGTTCGACACGACGTGGTTGCGTTTCGCCTACTCTTCGATGACCACGCCGGCCGAGATCTACGACTACGAGATGGCGGGCCGCCAGCGCATCCTGCGCAAGCGGCAGGAGATCCCGTCCGGCCACGATCCGGCCGCCTACGTCACCAAGCGCCTGCTGGCAACAGCGCACGACGGCGCCCAGGTGCCCGTGTCGATCCTGCACCGGCGCGACGTCACGCCCAATGGAACCGCGCCACTGCTGCTTTACGGCTACGGCTCCTACGGGATGTCGATGCCGGCATCGTTCGCCGCCAATCGCCTGTCGCTGGTCGACCGCGGCTTCGTCTACGCCATCGCCCACATCCGCGGCGGCGCCGACAAGGGCTGGGGCTGGTACCTGGAGGGCAAGCGCGAGAAGAAGACCAACACCTTCGCCGATTTCGAAGCGGTCGCGCGCACCCTCATCGCCGAACGCTACACCGCCAACGGACGCATCGTGGCGCACGGTGGCAGCGCCGGCGGCATGCTGATGGGCGCCATCGCCAACCGCGCGCCCGAGCTGTTCGCCGGGATCATCGCCGAGGTGCCGTTCGTCGACGTGCTGAACACAATGCTCGACGACACGCTGCCGCTCACCCCGCCCGAATGGCCGGAATGGGGCAATCCGATCACCGAGGAAGCGGCATTCCGCTACATCGGCTCGTATTCGCCCTACGACAACGTCGCGGCACAACGCTATCCGGCGATCCTGGCGATGGCCGGCCTCACCGACCCGCGTGTCACCTACTGGGAGCCAGCCAAATGGGTCGCCCGCTTGCGCGCCACGATGACCGGCGGCGGCCCGATCGTGCTGCGCACCAACATGGGCGCCGGCCATGGCGGCGCCGCCGGCCGCTTCGACCGGCTGAGCGAGGTGGCGATCGCCTACGCCTTTGCTCTGCAGGTGGCGAAGCAGCAGCAAGGATAGAGTCCTCGCGGTCCGGAAAAACCTGAAAGGCGGGAGACCGGCATGACGACCTACGACGCGATCGTTATCGGGACGGGGCAGGCCGGGCCTGCCCTCGCGCGGCGGCTGGCGGGCGCTGGCCAGAAGGTGGCGATCATCGAACGCGGGCGCTTCGGCGGCACCTGCGTCAACACCGGCTGCACGCCGACCAAGACGCTGGTCGCCAGCGCCTATGCCGTTCACGTCGCGCGCCGTGGCGCCGACTACGGCTTTAGCGTCGGCGGCGACATCACCGTCGACATGAAGCGGATCAAGGCGCGCAAGGACGAGATCGCCGGGGCGTCGACCCGGGGCGTCGAACGTTCGCTGCGCGGCCTCGACAACGGCACCGTCTACCAGGGTCACGCGCGCTTCGTGTCGGCCCACGAGGTCGCGGTCGGCGACGACGTGCTCCGCGGCGAGCGCATCTTCATCAATGTCGGCGGGCGCGCCGCGATGCCGGACATCCCTGGCCTCGACAGGATCGACTACCTCACCAACAGCTCGATGATGGATGTGGACTTCCTCCCCCGCCACTTGCTGGTGCTGGGCGGCAGCTACATCGGCCTGGAGTTCGCCCAGATGTACCGCCGCTTCGGCAGCGCGGTCACGGTCGTCGAGGTCGGCCCGCGCCTCGTGTCGCGAGAGGACGAAGAGGTTTCCCAGGCAATCGCCGCATTCCTCGGCCGCGAGGGCATCGAGGTCCGCACCAGCGCGAACTGTCTCAGCCTCGCCAAGCACGACGGCGACATCGTCATGAAGCTCGCCTGCGAGCAGGGTGCGCCGGAGGTTGCGGGCTCGCACCTGCTGGTGGCGACGGGCCGGCGCCCCAACACCGACGACCTCGGGCTCGACCGCGCCGGGGTGAAGACGGACGCGCGCGGCTATATCGAGGTCGACGACCAGCTCAGGACCAGCGTGCCCGGCATCTGGGCGATGGGCGACTGCAACGGCCGCGGCGCCTTCACCCACACCTCGTGGAACGACTTCGAGATCGTGGTGGCCAACCTGCTCGATGGCGACAAACGGCGCGTCGGCGAACGCATCCCCGCCTACGCGCTCTACACCGACCCGCCGCTCGGCCGCGCCGGCATGACGGAGGCGGAGGTCCGGCGCAGCGGCCGGCCGGCGCTGGTCGGCAGGATCGCCATGGAAGACGTCTCACGCGCCTATGAAAAGGGCGAGACCGAGGGCTTCATGAAGGTGCTGATCGACGCCGAGACCAAGCTGATCCTGGGCGCCACATTCCTCGGCACCAGCGGCGACGAGGCAATCCACTGCGTCCTCGACACCATGTACGCCAAGGCGCCCTACACCGTGCTGCAGCGCGCCATGCACATCCATCCCACGGTCTCCGAGTTCATCCCCTCGCTGCTCGGCGACCTGGCACCGCTGGACGGACAAGGATCGTAGCGCCCTCGCGGGCAAACAATCCGACCTTCGCGGTGCTCTTCCAGAGCGCGGAGCCCTGGGCGCCCGGCCCGCCTCGGTACTGGCATCACGCGAGCCGATGCGCTATATGACCAACTACATGGTCAGGAGCACGACGTGGATCGAATCAGCCTGGCTGAAGCCAAAGCCCACCTGAGCGAACTCATCGATCGTGTACAGGCAGGTGAATCGATCGAGATAACGCGGCGTGGCAAGCCGGTCGCGCGGCTGACCGCGGTGACAAGGGCGCGCAAGCGGATTGATAAGGATCGGCTCCACGCCCTGACGTCCACCATGCCCGTCCAGTCAACAACTGCCGCCGCTTTGGTGCGGTCAATGAGAGACACGGACCGCTACTGATGCACTATGCTGATACATCGGTGATCGTGGCCGCGCTTTGCAACGAAGCTGCGACCGCTCGTGCACAAGCGTGGCTCGCCAAGCAGGAGCCTGGGCGGCTGCTCATAAGCGATTGGACGATTACCGAGTTGTCGTCAGCTCTGGCGATCAAGCTGCGCACGGATCAGATCACGCTCGAGCAGCGGGGAGCAGCATTGGCCATGTTCAATGAACTGGTCTCGGAAAGCCTGACGGTGTTACCCGTAACCAGTGAGAATTTTCGTTCGGCGGCAAGGCTCGTCGACCAGCACAAGGTAGGCCTGCGCGCCGGCGATGCGCTCCATGTGGCTGTTGCGGCCGAGCATGGCGCTGCCTTGCATACATTTGACCGACGGCTTGCCGAATCGGGGCCCGCCCTCGGTGTCCCGACAAAGCTCTTGAAATGAGTCGCCTGGGCCACCGGCCGGCGAACCGAGTGCGAATCGCCGATGGCGGATGAATGGACCGACGATCAGAACGACGCGATCGTCGCCGACTACTTTGCCATGCTGGCCGACGATGTCGTCGGGCGCTCGTACAACAAGGCTGCGCGCAATCGCACGCTTCAAGCAGTGACTGGACGGTCTCACGGCTCGATCGAATTCAAGCACCAGAACATCAGCGCAGTGCTGAAGGGCCTCGGTGAAGACTGGATTACCGGCTACAAACCCGCCTTCAATTTCCAGGCCTCGCTGGCCGATGCCGTGCAGCGTTGGCTCGATCGGCATCCGGACTGGCTCGAACCAGCTTCGCGGACGAGCGCGAGCCGACAATCGCCCGCCGTCCGCGAGGATCCTATCTTGTGGATCGGCCCACCGCCGACAAGAAGCAATGCGCCTCCACCAGATGAACTCGAACAGATGACAGCACTCGCGCGCAAGTTCGATGTCGCCCAACGTGATGCGCGCAATCAAGCACTCGGTCGTGCCGGAGAAGAGCGGGTGCTGACTCACGAGCACGCCAGCCTCGTCGGCGCAGGCCGCACCGACCTCGCGGACCGCATCCGCTGGGTATCCCGTCTCGACGGGGACGGTGCCGGTTATGATATCGCGAGCTTCGAGCCAGACGGCAGTCGTCGCTTGATCGAGGTGAAGACCACCAACGGATGGGAACGAACTCCATTCCACATTACGCGCAACGAGCTCGATGTCTCGGCTGCGTACCATCGAGAATGGCGTCTCGTACGATTGTGGAACTTCGCTCGCGAGCCGCGGGCGTTCGAGCTGCATCCACCTCTCGAGGCGCATGTCGCGCTGATTGCGACAAGCTTTCAAGCGAGCTTCCGAGAGAGCTGACCGCTCGGAACAAGACCGACGCAAGTCTTGCACAAACAATTCGACAGGGATTGTCGGATCCGGCCGGCACCATACGTCCTTGGGGCATCGAAAACGTCCCTCTCGAAGGAAATCACCATGCGCAGGATCGTTGTCGCCACCTTCATCAGCCTCGACGGCGTCATGCAGGCTCCCGGCGGGCCGGAGGAGGATCCGACCGGCGGTTTCGCCTTTGGCGGCTGGACGGCTCCCCTGTTCGACGAAGCGCTCGGCGCGTCTCTGGGCGCGATATTCGAACGGCCCTTCGGCCTGCTGCTCGGGCGCAAGACCTACGACATCTTCGCCGCACACTGGCCCTACACCACCGATCCCGGCGATCAGCCGATCGCCGAGGTGTTCAACCGGGTGACCAAGTACGTCGCATCCCGCTCGAAGCCCAAGCTCGACTGGAACAACAGCCAGCTCCTGGGAGCCGACGTCGTCGCCTCGCTCAGGACGCTGAAGCGCGAGGACGGTCCCGACCTCCTCGTCCAGGGTTCGAGCGATTTCCTGCAGACGCTGTGGAAGGCAGGCCTGGTCGACGAGTTCAGCGTGCTCACGTTCCCGGTGGTGCTGGGCAAAGGCAAGCGCCTGTTCGGCGACGGCGCAACCCCGTCCGGACTGAAGCTGATCAAGTCGCAGGCCTATCCGACCGGCGTGATCGTGGCGAACTACAAGCCCGACGGTGAGGTCAAGACCGGCAGCTTCCAGCTCGCCGAACCGACCCCGGCCGAGCTCGAGCGTCGGCGCAATCTCAGCTGAGTGACCGTCGACGAAATCCCGACGGCGTCGGTCAAACGCTACAGCGCCGGCAGGCCGGGCGGCATGCGCCGCGCAGTCGAGGCCTGCTCGTAGGCGTAGGCCAGGCGAAGAAGCCTGGCCTCGCTCCAGGCGCGGCCGGCGAAGGTGAGGCCGAACGGATAGTCCGGCGTCTCCTTGTCGCCGACCCGGCCGACGAAGCCTGCCGGCACCAGCACGCTCGGATAGCCCGCCTTGGCGGCGATCGCAGCGCCGGAATTGGCGGGAAACACCACGGCATCGAGCGTGTGCTGGCTCATGTAGGCGTCGAGCCCGCGCTCCTTGGCCGACAAGAGGTCCATTGCGCGCGCCGAGCGATACTCGAGCTCCGACAGGTCGCCGCGCGTCGCCTCGGCAGCGAGGAAGAGATCCTGGCCGAAGCGCAGCGCCTTGTCGGCGTTGGCCTGGTTGAAGGCGATGATGTCGGCCATGGTCTTCATGCCGGTGCCGACCGCCCAGTCGCGCAGGTAGAGATTGAGGTCGCGCTTGAGCTCGTAGAGGAACACGATCGGCGGCGTGGCCGCATTGCCCTTGCCGCGGCTGAGTGGATTGCGGTTGAGCACGCCCATGGTGGTGCCCGGGCCACCGATCCAGCCTGCCGTCGGCATGCTGGCGCGCACCAGGATGGCGCCGCAATCCTGCAGCACCTCGATCGCCTTCGTCATCACCGCCTTGGCGTGCGCCGGCAGCCGGCCGAAATAGACGTCGTTCAGCGGATCGTCGGGATCGCTCGGCACGCCGATGCGCGCGCCCTTGAGGCCGTCCTTGTCGAGGCCGCTGGTGTAGTCGTCCGGCCGCTGCAGCGGCTCCGTCGCCGGATCAAGCGGATCGCGCGCCGCCAGCACGTTCAACAGGATCGCGGCATCGCGCACGGTGCGGGTGAGCGGGCCGGCCGTGTCCTGGCTGTGCGAGATCGGCAGGATGCCGGCGCGGCTGATCAGCCCGACAGTGGGCTTCACTGTCACCACACCGTTTTGCGTCGCCGGGCTCAGCAGCGAACCCGAGGTCTCGGTGCCGATCGCCGCTGCGCAAAGGCCCGCCGCGACGGCAACGGCGGAACCCGAGCTCGAGCCTCCCGGCAGCACAACCGGAATGCCGCGATCGTCGAGCAGCGCCGGCGAGTACGGGTTCTTCACCTGGCCGCCCAGCGAGCTGTAGCCCGACGGCATGTCGATCGCGATGATGTTGGCGAACTCGGTGAGGTTCGCCTTGCCCAGGATCACTGCCCCTGCCGCGCGTAGCTGCTTGACGACGGTGGCGTCGTCCTTGGCGTGCGCGCTTTCGAGGGCGAGCGATCCTGCGGTCGTGTGCTGCTTGTCGCCGGTAGCGATGTTGTCCTTGACCAGGATCGGCACGCCGGCAAGCGGCAGGCGCGCCGACGGCTTGACGGACTCGAGGCCAGCGGCGATCGACAGGGCGTCAGGATTGACCTGGCGGACCGAGGCGAGGCCGGGCCCGGCGCTGTCGTAAGCCTCGATGCGCGCCAGGTACGCTCGGGTGAGACTGCCGGCAGTGGTCTTGCCGTCGGCAAGAGCCTGTTGCACGTCGGCGAGCGAGGCGTTCTCGACAGCCATGCCGGCCTGCGCCTCGGCTTGCCCAGACGCCATGGCGCCGATCACGACGGGAAGCACGGCGAGGTCGCGTCGCGTGAGCTCACCGCGTCGATCGCGGGTTGTCTCTCCTGGCTTTTCCGGCTTGGCCATTCCTGCTTCTCCGACGATCGTGGATGCCGATGATAGCAGAGCGAAGTCCCGACCCAAGCGGCCCTCGCGTCCGGAAAAACGCCTGCGGCCCCGGAAGGGAGTGGAGTCGGCTTGGGACCTCCGAGGCCGTCCGCAATCCCTGCGACATATGGATCGCCACGGATCCGCCACGCCTGCAGCGGATGATCAAGGGATGCGCCAGAGATGGCGCACCGATCGAATCACAAGGAAAGCTATGGAAATCCGAATGATTCACAATGGCAGGATCGCGATTCGCTTCTCATGCCGATGAATGCCTCAACGATCGATCTCATGCTCCAGTACAGCATCCAGCTCATCCGGTGCGAGCCGACGACACGCTTCAATGCTGCGGGCACGTATTGCACCGGCGACGGTATCCTGCACGACGAATTCGGCCGGTTTCACCTCGATCGTTGGACGGAGCCCGAATGGCTCGCCTTTCGGGATAATTTCGTCACCATCATCCGTCGCTACTGGGACGGCAAGTTCGAGCTGACGCCCAATCGGGCCTGGTATCTGCCTCGCGGATCCCTGGCCGCGCCGGAGGCGGCGAAGATCAGCTGCAGCCTGTCGCTCGGGCTGGTGGAAATGGCTTCCGTGGCAAACCACCGCTACTTCATCATCAAGCCGCGCGAGACGAACTTCCGGTCCTTCGCGTCGTCGGAGCGCCGGCTCGGGCTGTTCACGCACCGCGACCTGGCGCACGATTGGAATACCCGGCGCACGCGCGTCGGCACCGTCCGGCACAGCGTCAGCTTTCTGCAAAGCACGATCTTGCACGAGTTCGGGCATACGCTCGGGTTGCAACACGTCAACGGGAGCGGCAACGCCGACGCCAACTACGGCACCACGCTCGACCAGCGCCATGACCTGATGGGCATGGGCGATCATGCCAGTGCGAGCGCCGGACGCCCCTGGATCTCGCAATTGCGCCACCATCTCATACCGCGGACCGCCGACGACCGCGCCGTGCGCTTCACGGCCCGGGTGATCGCGCCCCAGCTCATCACCTACTGGGACAATGACTGGGTGCCCCCACCGGCAGCCGGCGCAGCGCCCGCTGCGGCGCCCTGAGGCACCAAACGCCGCAAAGCAACGAGGCTCTCCGGTCTACAAGGTTCGCGGCGTCAGCAGATCCGACAGGCCGACACGGTGAAGCATCTCGGCGCGCAGGCGGTCGAGCACCGAGAAGCCGACGTCGGCGCCGTCCGCGCTGGGATCGATATGCACCCGGAAAGGTCGCTTGCCGAACGGGGCGTCGACGACCCTGACGATCGCGTCGGCGACGGCGGACACATCGGCATCGGGCGGGACGATGGCGGCGAAAGCCTTCTGCACCTGCTCGCCGAAGCCGGCATAGGGGCCGGTCTCGTAGTCGGCGAGGCGTGCGCGATCGGCCGGCGCACCGGCATGGGCGAAGTGATTGGTGCCGCTGGTGAAGGCACCGGGCACGACGATCGAGGTCTCGATGCCCCAGCGCGCCAGCTCGCGCGCGTACTGCACCGCCATCGCGTCCATGCCTGCCTTGGCGGCAAAATAGGGCGCAAGATAAGGCGGCGTGCCGCCGGCCGAGCTGCTGCTCGACACCCACACCAGGAGCCCGCGCTTCTGCCGGCGAAGCTGCGGCAGCACCGCCCGGTTGACGCGTTGCGCGCCGAGCACGTTGACGTCGTAGAGCTGGGCGAACTGCTCGGCGGTGAAGGCCTCGGCCGGACCGAACATCATGTGCCCGGCGTTGTGCACCACAACGTCGAGGCGGCCGCACTGGGCAATGATCTCGGCCATCGCCTGGTCGGCCGAGTCCTGCGCCTGCACATCGAGCTCGAGCGCCTCGGCGGCGAGACGGCCGAAGCCGCTCGACGCGCCGGTGACGAGAATGATGCTGCTGCCCATGGCGGCTCTCCTGATGCCAGGGTTGACGGGATGAGATTTCAGATGATGCCGCCGTTGGCCCGCAGGACCTGGCCGTTGATCCAGGCCCCGTCGGGGCCGGCGAGGAAGGAGACCGCGCTGGCGATGTCCTCCGGCTGGCCGAGCCGCTCGAGCGGGGCCAGCTTCATCAGATGGTCGATGACCTCTTGCGGCTTGCCGTCGAGGAAGAGAGCCGTCGCGGTCGGGCCGGGCGCCACGGCGTTGACCGTGATGTTGCGGCCGCGCAGCTCGCGCGACAGGATATGGGTCATCGCCTCGACGCCGGCCTTGGTGGCGGCGTAGACGGCGTAAGTCGGCTGACAGAGGCCGACGACGCTGGACGACAGGTTGACGATCCGCCCGCCGCTCTGCATGCGCCGCGCCGCCTCGCGCAATGTGTTGATAGTGCCTTTGAGGTTGACGGAAATCTGGCTGTCGATCAGCGCGTCGTCGCTTTCGGCAAGCGTCGCCAGCCGCATGATGCCAGCGTTGTTCACCAGCACGTCGACGACGCCGGCTTCCTTCTCGACAGTGTCGAACAGGCGCTTGACCGAGGCAGCGTCGGCGACATCGGCCTGTACGCTGAGGGCGCGACCGCCCGCCTGCTTGAGCTTGGCGACAAGGGCATCGGCCTCCGCGGCCCTGCCGGCATAGTTGATGACGACGGTGAAGCCATCGGCCGCCAGCCTTTCGGCGATTGCCGCGCCGATTCCGCGAGAGCTGCCAGTGACAATCGCAACCTTGTTGCCGTTCTTGGACATCGCGTTCCCCCATCCAGGTGTGGTCGACTGTGCGACCACTCCCACGGCGGGACCATTTGTCCATCCGGTCATCGGCACCTATACGTAGGTATGCCCGCAGCGCAGGGATGCCTGCGTACGCATACCCAGCGCACCGATGGCACGCTGGGCGCGTCTCGAAACGCCGCGCGTCGGCACGCACACCGCCTCCACCCGCGCGAGCCGTCCGATCGGGATGCGCAGGCAGGCGTGGCGCGTGTCGATGTTGTCGTTGCCGCTCACCGTCGTCGCAACCGTGCCGAACTCGATCACCGGCGGATTGCCGGGCAGGATCTGCATCCTTTCGAAGGTGTTTTCCCTCGTGCGGCCCGTTCGAGTCGGCTGCCAAGGGCGTGGCACATCGCGTGGCCCCAATCGATCAGCCGATACTCATCGACGGCGGAGCCTATTCCTTGCAGGGGTTTGCCCAGCGCAGACCGTCGAAGCGCGCAAAGTCAGTGTCGGTGGAGTAGAGGACATACCCGCGCTCCATCGCCAGCACGGCAAGATGGGCATCCGTCGTTAAATTACCAGCGGTTCCCAGTCTCGCGAGGACGTCGCGCAAACGGGTGAAATGCGAGTCCGACGGATGCACGACATGAACGTGCGGTAGCTCCAGCCAAGCTTGGATGCGAGCCATGACTTCGCCAACGGGCAACGGGCGGGCAACGATCCTTCGGTTGGTCGTGATACGGACGAATCCCAACATCGTCGCCCAGGCAAGTCCTATGCCCTCCGCACCCGTCAGGCACCCATCCCACCACCTCCGGGCGACGTCGTGAACCGCCGAATCCGAGTTATGGGCGTGAACGAGAACGTTGACGTCGGGCAGAATCATGCGAACCCTGGGCGGCAAAGCTTTCGGCCTCGAGCTCATCGGCAAGCTGCCCGAGCTTGTCGAGATCGATGCCCGGCTTGAAGCCGAACGAATGCGGTATTGTCTTGGGCGCGCTACCCCGATGGGCCTTGCGGGCATCACCCAGGCCGGCGCGAATTGTCCGATTGACGGCCTCCTTGAAGGGGATGCCCTGCTCACGGGCGCGCTGCTTCAAAAGCCCCGCGAGGTCGTCGTCGATGGTCAGCGTCGTGCGCATGCAGGCATCATCGATGCCACTCCTTCTGATGTCAAGACATCAGACCTCAATAGCAAGGCGATGCCCCGTGCGACGTCCCTCACCATGGCGCAGGTCTCTACGTGCTGATCGAGCACGATGCGTGGCCTTGAGTTCGTGTGGACCGCACTTCCTGGTTGGTCCTTGCTCGATGGCAACCCAATCAAGGGGTGGCCAGCATCGGCGCGAGATGCGGCAGTGGACCTATAGGCGACGTCTTTGTCTACCGGGCTGACGCCTCGCACACATTGAACTGCGGCTAAGGATTCCGATGCGCGACCGCTCGACGACATCAATCGTCGAGTTCCCAAACGCTGCGTCCACCCGACGGGGTTGATCGGCATCGGCGGGCCAGCGTAACGTTTGCCTGGAAGCGGGATCGATGGTGGTCCGGTCGAGTGATCCCACGCCGCCTCTGGGAAGGGACGACACATGGGATCGCGCGCTCGCGGCGCCTATCGGGGCCGGCGCTGAATGGCTGCCGGCAGACCTGCGGAATCATCTCCACATTTACTGCGGCGGGCCGACGAGGTCCTGTCGCACGTCGAGGACAGCCTCAACCTGGTGGCGGCCCTCGCCATCTTCTTCCTGATGTTCGTCGGCGTGGCCCAGATCATCGGCCGTACCATCTTCGACTTCGCGATCTACGGCTATATCGACTGGATCGAGCAGGCGTCGTCGCTGTTCGCCTTCCTGGGCATCGCCTATGCCCAGCGCCTGGGCAGCCATATCGGCATGGACCTGACGATGTCGTGGCGGCCGGCGGCGCGCTGGCGGATCGAGCTGTTCGGCGTCGTCATGGCGATCATCATCATCACCGTGCTGGTCTACGCCAGCTTCACCAACTTCCTGCGCGCCTGGCAGATCGGCGATTCGACCATGGACATCCGCCTGCCGACATGGCCGGCCAAGCTGATGGTGCCTCTGGCGCTCGGCATGCTGTGGCTGCGCCTCGCGCTGCAGATCTGCGGCTACGTCCGCATGATCGCCCATCCGGACGCCGAGCCTGTTGCCGTTCCGAAGCTGATCACGCTGGAAACCCAGGTGCAGGACGAAATCGCCGACGCGCTCGGCCGGGAGCAGCCGCGATGATCGAGTTCGGCCCTCTGACCATCGGCGGCATCGGCGTCGCCGCCCTGCTGGCGCTCTGCTTCGCCGGCGTGCGCTTCGCCTTCGCCGGAGCGCTGGTCGGCACGGCCGGCCTGGTATGGCTGATCGGCTGGGACGCCGGGATCCGCACCGCCGGCATCGCGCCCTACACCGCGGGCGCCAACTATACGCTGTCGGTCCTGCCGATGTTCATCCTGATCGGCTACCTCGCCTACTACGCCGGCATCACCCAGAGCGCCTTCGAGGCGGCGCGCCGCTGGTTCGGCTGGCTGCCGGGCGGGCTCGCCACCGGCACCATCTTCGCCGTCGCCGGCTTCTCGGCGGTATCCGGCGCCAGCAGCGCCGCCGCCGCCGTGTTCGCCAAGGTGGCGATCCCGGAGATGCTGCGCGCGAAGTACGACAAGCGCCTGGCCGCCGGCGTCTGCGCCGCCGGCGCCACGCTCGATTCGCTGATCCCGCCCAGCACCCTGCTGGTGGTCTACGGCATCATCACCGAGCAATCGATCGGCAAGCTGTTGGTCGCGGGCTTCGTGCCGGGCATCGTGTCGGCGCTGATCTACGCCCTCATCGTCACCTGGCGCTGCTGGCGGCAGCCCGAGCTCGGGCCGCGCATCACCGGCTACACCTGGCCGCAGCGCGTAAAATCCCTGCCCGCGACCACGCCGATCTTCCTCGTCATCCTGATCATCTTCCTCAGCATGTATTTCGGGTGGGCGACGCCCACCGAGGCCGGCGCGCTCGGCGCTTTCGCTTTCCAGCACAGTGGGATCCGAAGCTTGGAATTCACGTGACTTGAAGTCGCGG
>JADMIO011204613.1_pt1 | contig 71591 bp, 64 predicted proteins | sample 8958161 | NCBI WGS metagenome assembly JADMIO01 (sample SAMN16585339, study PRJNA669376) | soil metagenome | isolation source: Crop rotation soil | place: USA: Cullars Rotation, Alabama | collected 2011 | reverse complement strand
CCGCGACTTCAAGTCACGTGAATTCCAAGCTTCGGATCCCACTGTGCTGGAAAGTGATTGAAGGTCATACAATTTAGCTTTCTGAATCAGGTCGGGATTTAGGCTCCCGGCCTTTTTCGTTTTTAGGGCCTCAGTTATCTGTCGCGATCTTCTCCGTTCGTTAGTTGATTGAGGCCCTAAAAAGCAAAAAGCCGCCCACCCTGACATTCGTAACGCCTTTCGCGTTGATCGAACACAAGAGCGGAGCGGCGACTTCAAAGGTCTCGTTTGCGGCGGTCGTCTTATTGACTGTAGGGCGGCTCAAGGCGGCGGACAGTCAAACCAACGACGGCGGCTCACTCACCTAAGATCTGTGGCGGCTCTAGCTTTTGGCCTCAGTTATTCAGTTATCAAATGCGAGCGAATATTACTCCAAGTAATAGACCAGATCAATATTTTATTTAGTTCATTTCAGCTTGCACAGATGAAACAATGTCTTTATAGTGGTTGGCCTCAAATGAAGCGGGACTGGCAAGTGTTGACGCACTCACCAGCCCCTAATGACCGAAACCTGTATGAGAGGAATCGACCATGTCAGACAATCCTAACACTAAGAAACCAAGCGAGCAGCCTCCCCTCGACGCCGAGGACTGGGAACTCGCCTTTGAAGCCTATGAGGGCAATACCAACGCCGCCCTAAATATGGGCTTTAACCTGATGATAATGAAAAGTTTTCTCACGCATGATCCGCCTAAGATTCGAGAGGTTCTTAACGGGATTGATCATGCCATTCACGCTTTGTATCCCTACACTCAATTCCACGATGTATGCCACGATATGTACATCAAGGTAATTGGTGGTGACTTGACGCGTGAAGAAGAAGACGTGCTGAAGAAGATGGGCTTTAAATTCTAATTCGGCGCTTGCCTTAACACTCGCGTCGTTTGTCAGTCATTATGACTTTTGAGGCAAACGATGGAGTTTTGAGGCAAACGCGAGAATTAGGGCAAAGCCGTTAGAGGGGGCTTTGCCTTAAAAACCCCGCCTGCCTCAAAAAGCAAAATGACTGAATCAGATTCACCCAAGTCCAATACGCTTGGACTCCGCTTTCATAGCCATGACGATCCCGAGCTAGATATTCTCGTTCGCAAAATCTTCGAGATTATTCCATCCGACGACGACGAGGATAGGCTAGACGCGGTGAGGCGGCTTGTAGGTGAATATGTCATTCGGAAACTCCGGCAACGGCAATAGCTGTTTCTGCACTTCGTTAAACGCACGGAGAATATGACGAACTAAATAGATTTTATAAAGCCCAAAGAAAAAACAAACATCGTCACTGTAATCGGAACTAAATACGATGTCGTGATCCGGCTGAAAAGGAGCGACGTCGATTTTACCGTAAAGGATAAAGAAGGATGCCTTGATTTGACCATGAACAACAAAATGGTTGTATATATGGATATGACACATTGCGTCGCGGATAAACCTGATTAGGTCAGTCACGTCCGTAATGTTCTTCGTGGTGTCTATGTCATCGGTAAACGAGATGCGCATAGCGTATTTGATGGACTTACGCATCAGGTCGTTGAGGCAAACCATAAGTTCAGTGAACGCGCTTTTAACTAGCGGGTGATATCGGTTTTCCGGCTCAAAAATATTTGATTCTAGAATCTCGCCGATGCGGAAAACATCTTGGGCAATGTCGCCAGCGGTGAAAAAGTCGATGTCATCTTTTGTCACGCAGGGTTTCCGTTTCGAGGCTTAGGCCGCCTTTTTCTTCACGGCCCTTCTTGGCCTGTTCCAGTAAGGACTCTTGCATTTCGGACACACGCGCGGCTCATCCTGTATGTCACGTGGTATCCATTCATGCTCGCATCGCTCACAGCGAAATCCCCAAGTTTTTATTTGTATCTTAGCCATGCGAAATATATACCTCTGAAATAGCATACGTGTCAAGGATATTCCTATTGACTATGTACCTCACTAGGTATATACTTCTCCGCCTAACATAAAGCCCTGCCAGTTGCTTGTAACAACCGACAGGGCCATTGAAAACTCCGCGATTGCTCGCATCGGTTTCCAGCAAAGACATTGTGAGCGAATCGCTACTCAAAGGCAAGGGAGACGCCCACAATGGAACCACGCGAAATCAAAGGTCTTGAAATTGCCGCTAAGACCAAACTTACCCGCAAAGGCAAAAGCAATCTCTGGCTAGTGCCCTCACAGAGCAATAAGCAGGAAAAGTACACCGTTGCACTGGACGCGGAAAAGCCGAGTTGCACTTGTCGTGATCACGAATTCACGAATGACAGATGCAAACACATCTTTGCCGTTGAATACACGATCCAACGCGAGCAGACCATAGACGGTCAGACCATAACCGAGACGATAAAGGTCACACGCAAGACCTACACGCAGAATTGGCCCGCCTACAATGCCGCCCAAACGGAAGAGAAATCGCGGCTACAGGCATTGCTCTACGAACTGTGCAGAAACATTCCTGAGCCTGAGCAGCGGCGCGGAAGGCCGCGTCTATCACTAGCAGACATTATCTTCGCCAGCACGTTCAAGATTTACTCGACCGTTTCAGGCCGACGCTTTCAAAGCGATTTACAAGAAGCGAGACGACGCGGCTTTCTGTCAAAGATGCCTTCTTACAATTCAGTGTTTCGCTACTTGGAAGCGGAAGCACTCACGCCTTATCTGTATCAACTGATTGCGCTCAGTGCTCAACCTCTCAGATCCGTTGAAGAAGACTTTGCCCTTGATAGCTCAGGATTCAGCACCGGACAGTTTATGCGATGGTTCGATGTGAAATACGGCAAAGAAGAAGATCGCCGCATGTGGCTCAAAGTGCATTTAATGTGTGGCGTTAAAACGAACATCGTCACGTCGGTTGAGATTAGCGACGGTTACGCGAACGATCACGGTTTCTTTAAGCCTCTAGTTGAAACCGCTGCCGCAAACGGTTTCACACTGAAAGAAGTGTCTGCCGACAAGGCGTATTTAAGCGGCGAGAATTTTCTAACGACTTTGCGACACAAGGCGATCCCTTACATCCCGTTCAAGATCAACTCCAAAGCACAGAGCGACTATGGCCCAAAGTCAACGCTCTGGACTCGGATGTTGGAATTCTACAACGACCACCGCGAAGAGTTTTTGACGCACTATCACAAGCGGTCCAACGTGGAAACTACTTTCCATATGATCAAGAGTAAGTTTGGCCAACGATTAAGAAGCAAGACGCTAACAGCGCAAATAAATGAAGCGCTCTGCAAGGTGCTGTGTCATAATCTCTGCGTGGTAATTCAATCGGTTCACGAGCTAGGCATTGACGCGAATTTCGATCAGGCGGCTTGATAATGATGTCTTTGGATTTAAAACTAAGTCTGAGCATGAGCCGAAAAAGCGATGGAGTAATGATGATGAGCAGTGATAACAGCAGCGACTAGTGGGCCAGCAAGTTTGTAGCGAAGCTTGCCAAGAAACAAAAGGATGCGGCGGATACCGAAGCCTCGCTGAGGCATAAACGGGGCATGATCAACAGCGAAGCGCCTTACCTGTGGGACGACCTGCGCGGCGCAATCAATGAGCGGGCTGGCAAGGCCAACGCTTTCGCCGAGAGTGAATACTTCTGCGCAGCACCAAAAGTTGAGGGCCGCACAGAGCACACTCTAGAGTCGTCGGCGGGCCACCTATTGCTGACATTTCAGCATGAAGTGCCAATCATCAAATACAAATTTACCCCAACGTTCAAAAGCCCAAGAGAAACGCCGAAGCAAGTCACAGGCGAAATTCGTTTCCAAGTTTTTGATGAACACGTTTGGTTTGTTGGCGGTGACGGAACGCAGATGAGCGTGTCTCAGGCCGCAGCATATTTTCTTGAAATGCACTCGTAAGACGCTGCCTTTCGATTCTCACTATCCACTTGCATAGATGAAACAATGTGTCTATAGTGGTCGGCCTCGCAAATGAAGCGGGCTGGCAAGTGCTGGTAACACTCGCCAACCCTACACAATCGACTCCTATCAGAGAGGAAATCGACCATGCAAGACAATCCTAACAAAGAAACTGAGAATCCGCCCCTTGACCATGAGGACTGGCAGGACGCCTTTGAGCCTTATGCGGGGCAAACAGGACCAGCGCTCATGCTGGCCTTTAACCTAACGGTTCTACTGAGCTATCTGACAGATGAACCGATAGCAATTGAACTGGCTGTCGAAGGAATTGAGCGTGCAATCGATGCTTTGTATCCGCACACGCAATTCCACAGAGTTTGCCGCGACATGTATTTGAAAGTTGTCGGTGGTGAACTGACGCTGGAAGAGGAAGAGGTGCTAAAGAAGCTCGGGCTGAAGTTCTAAATTTTTCCCTTTCCCTCAAAACAAGTTGACCGCGATTCTGCGGTCTGGAAGATCGGTCAACTTGATTTTTGAGGCAAACGGTTCGATTTAGACCTTTTTGAGGCAAAGCCGTTAGAGGGGGCTTTGCCTAATTAATGCCCATTAAAATGGAAACCATCGTTCCTGCCTAAAAAATCAAAATGACTGAAAAGTCCCGTTCCCAACAGAGCCTCAGTACGGGTAGACTATTTCACCCGCATGTTCTCTCTACGGCACCTCTCTCGCATCAGACCGCGCTCGTGGTTGGTTGTGTTACCGGCGGCGGCAATGGCGCTTCTAGCCTATCGCCTCATGGCTGGTTTGAGCATCGACGCTTTATTCTTTATCAACGCTGGTTGCCAGTTCCTGCTTATCCTCTTGGGGGTCATTGTGGCGGTTAAGGCCACATGGCCAGCGCAGCACCCTTGGCGCGTCCTTGGTGCCTTTATCCTCATCGGTGCCTTAGGGATGTTTGCGGCTATCAGGCAACAACAACAGGCGTCGAAAGAAAATGCTGAGTCTCAAAAGCAACTGGCCGAAGCTAATACAAAGCTTGCGATCAGCCTTGATCGGCTCGGCAGTCAAGCTAATGAAATCTCGCGAGTGCAAAATCTTAACACCGAGCTTCAGGAGCGGCTGCTTGAGACCACCAAAGACACCGCGAGTGAGATCACGGGAGCTGATAGTTTTTGTGTGTTCTTGGCTGACTTTTCACAGCCGCCCTCCCGAATGGGAGCGGATGCGGGAGCATACGACACCTACTCCATCGACGTAACGGTCCACGGTAAATACCCGATGAGCAATGTCCGCGCAGAGTATAGGTGGCTGGACGATCCTGAGCATCCTGATTGGACTTACGGGCTTGCTGAAAGCAATACCACGCTTTATCCCGGCACGGTTCGTGGGATCGGGTCTATGGGATTAGGACGACATGAGATTACGGTGCATAGTCGTAACGGCAAACTTACTCAGACTCTAGTGCTAGGAAATACAAACGGTAAATTATGGCAAAGGGCATCGATTGTGCGGGACAGCAAAAATGTTTTCTCTCTCGACAGTCGAAGGAAAAGGTAACCTATGCGGATTCTGCGCCAAAAGTGGCTTCAATCCCTAACTCATGCACGGACTGAATCACAACGCAGAGGTTATGACAAAGCACCTTACACAAGGCTTCGTTGACCTGCGCCGTGAGCGTCCGGCTTCTGAGTCTCTGACCAAACTTTGATTTGATCATGTGAAAGGTCGTTTCGATATTGGATCGCTTGTGGTAGTGCTGTAAAAACTCCGCACGATGCAAGGCGTAGAAGTGATACATGCGCGTCCACAGTTGCGACTTTGGCTCATATCCTGACTGCGGTACTGAATTCGTCTTGAACGGAATGTAAGGGATCGCCTCGTGGCGCAACGTCGCGAGCATGTTGTCGGCTCCAAGATAACCTTTGTCTGCGGATACTTCTTTCATCTTAAAGCCCGCCTCAGCCGTGCGGTCTACTAAGCCTTTGAAGAACGGGTAATCATGTGCATAACCATCGCTCACCGTAACCGATGTAACGATGTTCGTTTTTACGCCAACCATTAAATGTAGTTTGAGCCACTGGCGTCGATCTTCCTTCGTGCCGTATTTCACGTCTAGCCAGCGCGTGAACTGTCCGGTGCTGAATCCCGAGCTATCAACCGCAAAGTCTGATTCAATCGATTTGAGCGGCGCAGCACTGAGCGTAATCAACTCGTAAAGGTACGGTGTCAACGCTTCCGATTCCAAGTAGTTAAAGACACTGTTGTAGTGTGGCAAGTGTGAGAGATAGCCACGTTGTTTTGCTTCACGGAGATCCGTGGCAAAGCGGCGACCTGAAACGGTTGAATAAATCTTGTAGGTTGATGAAAAGATCATGTCACTCAGAGGTAGTTGTGGTCTGCCTCTGCCTTTGCGCTTTTCAGGCTCAGGCACGTTTCTGCACAACTCGTAAAGCAATGCCTGGAGTTCTGACTTCTCTTGCGTCTGCGCGGCATTGTAGGCTTTCCAGTCTTGCGTGTAGGTCTTGCGTGTGACCTTCATTGTCTCAGTCACAACGGTCTTACCGTCTGCGGTAGTCTCGCGCATGAGTGTGTATTCAACCGCAAGCACGTGTTTGCATTTTGCGTTGCGAAACTCGAAGTCAGGACAGGTGCATCGTGGCGCTTGTGGATCGGCACGTACTTCGTATTCGCCGTGTCCGGCTTGCGACGGCACTAACCAGACGTTGCCCTTTTGAGTGAGTTTTGATTTAGCGGCGATTTGTAAGGCTTTGACTTCGCGGTCGGAGAGTTGTTTGTCCGTCATTGTGTCCTCTTGCCTTTGGTTAGGCGATAGCTCACAATGAAGTTGCGGAGATCAAGTGCGAGCGATCGCGTTTGATTTTCAATGGCCCTGTCGGTTGTTAGAAGCAACTGGCAGGGCTTTTCTATGTTTCAGGATTATACTCTCACACCCGCAACTTGTCGATACAATAATTCATGAATTCGTGAATTGACAAAGTCGGGATTGTCTGGTAGAATCAGCCCGTTCGATAAGCTGTCTCTCTCAGGGAGGTTTTTATGAGTGAGATCATTATTCCGGGAACAGTCATAAAGCAGGAGTTAGAGCGGCGTGGTTGGGAGCAGCGCGATCTCGCGTTCATTCTCGGACGCCAACCATCAGAGGTTAGCGGTCTAGTTGCTGGAACGAAATCTATCAACCCTGAACTCGCTCAGGAACTCGCAACGGCGCTAGGTAATACAGCGGAATATTGGCTGGCGCTTGAGGCTTCATATCGGTTGTCCAAAGTTGAGCACGATAAGGCGGGAGTAACAAAGCGCCTAAGGTTATATGAGAGCTATCCGATTAAGGACATGATCAAGCGGGGATGGATAGAACCTACTGCAGATGCTGACTTACTAGAAAACAGAATTCGCAACTTTCTCGGTCTCGATGTTGACGGGGAAAAACCACAATTACATTTCGCGGCCCGGAAATCAGGCTTTGATGCGGAGTTAACGCCCGCTCAAGAAGCGTGGCTTGTCCGCGTTCGGCAGATGGCCCACTTTGTTTCGCCGTTCGTGAAGTTTACTGACCGTAGATGCAATGAAGCGCTGGAGCGCCTGAGACTACTCATGAAAGATCCGGAGGAAGTCAGGCATGTGCCACGGGTGCTTGCAGAATCCGGTATTCGCTTCGTCTTAGTGGAGGCATTACCAAGCACCAGGATCGACGGTGTATGCACTTGGATTGATCGAACCTCGCCAGTGGTCGGAATATCTCAACGCCTAGATCGGATTGATGGATTTTGGCACACGCTTCTGCATGAGTTGCATCATGTTAAGCATCACGAGGGGCAAGAGAATCCAATTCTTGATCTCAATCTTGTCGGTGAAGATGCCCGGCATATGGGCAACAAATCGCGGATGGAAAAACTAGCGGATGACTTTGCGGCGAATTTTGCGGTTACAAAATCTGATCTTGATGACTTCATAAATCGTGTTAAGCCCTTGTACTCGAAACAAAGGATTCGAGCGTTCGCCGATCTAAAGGAAGTACATGCGGGGATTGTAGTCGGACAGTTACAGCACAGAGGAGAGATACCCTACTCCCACAACCGAGACATGCTTGTAAAGATCCGGCATCTCATTTCTGATAGCGCTATGACAGATGGTTGGGGTTACAAGCCGAGCCTTGCTCAGAGCGCGCGTCTAACTGCGTGAGGAACATAACATGAGCTATAACCAGCAAATGCGAGATCTGTACAACGAGTTTTGCGAAACCACCGGGAAGCTGACAGCGAGTACGCGAGAAATGGCACGTTGGGCCATAACGACGGGCAGATGGCAACGTCACGAAGAAGCGGCGCTGAAGCAATGTGCCGAGGATTTTGCCGAGGCTTTACGTGAGCACTACGAAACCGATCCGAAAGGTCGCCGCGTTCGGATGAGCCATGCGGTAAGAATCAAAAAAGGCAATAGGTTTGTGACGCTTTGGGGCGACATGCGAAAGGTGGCCCATGACTTTGTTGTGACAGCCCTAAGACAGCGACGTAACGGTATGGTCGGTGATGCTTTTCAAATCAAGCAGGACACGGACAGCTATAACGAGTTTTACAACAAATCAGGCGAGCCTGTTCAGATGCCTTTAGACCTCACGCAAGACGTAGCAGAGCTTGAGCAGATGGCGAAGAATAAGAAGAAAGCCGCCTGAGGATATTATTTTCTTCATTGCCCACACACAAAAACGGCGCATCGGGTTTGCCTTTGCACCGCTTCTGCTATTCGGTTGTCCAATTCCTACGTTACTTCTTTGGGGTGGGCTTTCCTGCCTCCATTATCCGATTTAGAAACCGGGCTTGTTGTTCGGCGGTCATTGCGTCAACCAAAGGCTTGGTATCCTTGCATAATGATTTAAGAAAAGGGCTACTCTCAATAATGCGATCTGATAAGTCAGTTCTCATAAATAATTCTCCTTAATGTGTGCTAACTCATAGCCAATTCTAACAACGAGTCGCTTTAATCGGAAGGGCGTCGGGCCTAACGTATGGATTAGACCTTGCATAGATGAAACAATGTCTCTATAGTGGTCGGCCTCGCAAATAAGCGGGCTGGCAAGTGCTGGTAACACTCGCCAACCCTAATGACCGAAACCTTTAGTGGAGGTATTCGACCATGTCAGACAATCCTAACAAAGAAACCGAGAATCCGCCCCTTGACCATGAGGACTGGCAAGACGCCTTTGAGCCTTATGCGGGGCAAACAGGACCAGCGCTCATGCTGGCCTTTAACCTAACGGTTCTACTGAGCTATCTGACAGATGAACCGATAGCAATTGAACTGGCTGTCGAAGGAATTGAGCGTGCAATCGATGCTTTGTATCCGCACACGCAATTCCACAGAGTTTGCCGCGACATGTATTTGAAAGTTGTCGGTGGTGAACTTACGCTTGAAGAAGAAGAAGTGCTGAAGAAGCTCGGCATTAAATTCTAATTCTCGCGCTTGCCTAAAACGTTCGCCGTTTGTCGGTCAAGTTGATTTTTTGGGCAAACGGAGGAATTTTTAGGCAAACGCGATTTATTAGGCAAAGCCGTTAGAGGGTTAGAGGGTTAGAGGGTTAGAGGGTTAGAGGGTTAAAGTCGTTAAGTCTTGGTTATGAAACTTCTTCGAGATTAAACGAAAGTTGATATCGCACTAGCTTAACGTTTGATAGACCTCTTGCCGCAAAGATTACTCGCGAATCGAAGCTCGATGCCACTAAAATGCCTCGCACGTTGCCCTCAGCCCCTGACAAATAACCCACATAGCCTAATAGCTGTCCCAGTGCGCTGTCCTTTGCTTTCCCGGCTTTTAATTCAACGACAACCAAGTTCTTGTTGACATCTCTAGCCAACAGATCGATTCGTCCTGCTTCGGTTTGATATTCAACGCCACTTTCAACGAGCGTCAAGCCAGACTCTATTTCACCGACCCTGGCAGCCAGGTAAGAATGGAGATCTCGTTCCAGCGACACGCTGGCTTCAATAGATTCCTCGACCTCCGCTTCAATCTGATCTGCGGGAGGCTCTTCACTTGTTTGCGAAGCAAAACCAGGCACAACTATCTCGCCGTTTTTGATCTTGGATTTGTACCAGGCATAGTGCGTTCTTTGCCACTTACTGTTCGGGAAATGCTGCCTCACCAGCGAAGTGAGCTTTTCGTAAGACGGAAGTCCACCTTCTGCTACACAGCTTTCGATCACAAGCTCTTTGATCGTTCGGTAGTACCCCATCTCAAATCTTTCCACCTTTCGACTTTACCGAACCTGGTCTGGAGAAAGAGTTGCCCTAAGAAAACTCATGAGTAACAATCCATGGACTCCGTTTTTAGGGGACCTCTCCAGCACACTTACACTGCCGGATTATAACGCCAACTACTTCTCCTACAGCTTTGACTGGAAAAAACCTTCCCCAGGTTTGCGGAACCTAATAAGGAAACGCGCCTGACTCATTTCTGAGCCAGGCGCGTTTATGAGGCCAGGCACCGCAAAGCAATACGTTGTCAGCTTTATGCGGCGCGTGCGGATTTGTTGACCAAAGGCTGTTTCGCCGGCACTGGTCCCTTAACGCGAACAGATAACGCCGCGCGGATCTCGCGCCAGTGGATCGAAATATCGGCGAAGACCATCGAGAGTGCGAGGCAGGACCAGATGATTGCCTGGACAATCTCGATGCCGAGAGCTTCCCAACCCGTGACTCCCATCACAAACCGCGCACCGATGAAGACCAGCGCGATTGCATAACTGCGTGTGGCCCACTGCCGGTGCAGCGCGATCTTGCGCTTGAACGCGAATAGAAACGCAAGGAACGTGGCGCCCATCAACATAGTTGCATCGACGATTCCCAGAATAGTGAACGAACGCGGCGCTCCCATGCGTTCCTGGTAATACTGTATGTACGCGCCCATCGGCGCGAGCGCGAGCGCGCCAACCACATACAACCGGCCCATCACGCGGTGTGCTTTGGTGTATCGCTGTCGTAGTCGTTCAGAAAACTGCAACGGCGCGAATAGCAGCACGATCGCGCCGAAGATGCCGTGCGGCAGTAACCACCACTTGAAAGGCTCGTAGTGTTGCCAGGCAGGATGCGACGAGTCGATGAGAAAGCGTTCGTTGTGATACAGGACGTAAAGACTGGCCAGCGCTATGGCAGTTAAGGTGACGTATTTCGCGTTAATTTTCATTATGGCGGCACTCCTTCTCGGGTTCTTGCCTTCCATCAACTAACGCGAAGTTTTGTCGTCTTTAGGGCCACCTTTGGCGACGAGACCGGCTTGTACGAAAGGCACACTTCTCCCGGCTCGCCAAAAGCAAGCCATCAGACTGATATAGAACTTAAGGGTAGACCACGCTGACAATCGCTAGCACGATCGTCGTAGGCACATCGGTGGTTGATACTGACGACGCAATCGGCGCTGGAGCGCCCGGAGTTTCGATGTGGCCCGCAAATGCGGAAATAGCAAGCATCAGGCTTAGAATTGTGGCAGTGCTTAGTCGTCGTAAGGCCTTCATTTGGGTTCCTCCCAGAGAGATGAAAAAATTTTGCATCAACCTAGACGAGCGCGACTTTTCTTGCAAGTCCGCGCGGGACTTCGTAAGATTTGGTCGCCGTTTCTTTTTTCCTTGCGTTCAATGTGAAAACTAGTTTCTCATGACGTTACGAGCCTCACTACTGCGCGATCTGGAAAACCCAAACCTCGGTGTGAACAGCCGTGCAGAATCGTGCTGTCAAATAGCCAGAGAATTGGAAAACAAAGGCGAGTATGAAGAAGCGCGCGAAGTGCTTAGCAGCTATTGGCGGCGCCTTGGCGAACATCCGGACCTGGCCGGCCTCGAGCCAAGCGCGTCTGCGGAAGTGCTCCTGCGCGCAGGCGTGCTTACGGGTATTATCGGAAGTAAAAACCAGATCAGGGACGCACAGGAAAAAGCCAAAGACCTGCTCAGCGAGAGCCACGCTATTTTTGAGTCACACAGGAATATAAAGAAGGTAGCCGAGACGCAAACGGAGCTCGCTCTTTGTTACTGGCGCACAGGAGAAATCAGCGAGGCACGCGACCTGCTCAAACAAGCGCTGTCCCGCCTGACTATAGACAGCGAGCTAAAAGCAAAGGCGGTCATTCGACTGGCTATCGTTGAACGTGGCGCCGCGCATCATGATAAAGCGTTGCGTGTCCTTACCAGTCACGCCGCTCTGTTCGACAGAATCAACAACCACACCCTTAAAGGCAGCTACCACGACACGCTGGGAAATGCGCTGGAAGATCTTTCCCTATTAAAGAAGCGACAAGATTACGTCGATCGCGCTCTGATAGAGTATGCAGCGGCGAGTTATCATTTCGGAAAGGCCGGGCACAGGTCTTATCTCGCCAGTGTTGAAAATAATCTCGGAGTACTGTTCTTCAAGATCAATCGATGCGCGGAAGCTCACGAACACCTCGATCACGCGCGGCGCATTTTTGCGAGTCTCAAAGATATCGGCAGCGTAGCGCAAGTTGATGAGACGCGCGCTTGTGTGTATCTGCAACAGGGTCTTATCTCAGAGGCTGAACGCGTGGCGCGTTTGGCCGTGCAGAATCAGCAAAAGAGCGGCAGACAAGCGCTCCTGGCAGATGCCCTGATAACTCACGGCAGAGCGCTGGCGCGTCTTGAAAGTTATGGCGCTGCGCTTATGGCTTTTCGACGGGCCATCGACTTATCCGCACATGGTAAAAACTCGAGGGCCGAAGATGCCGCGTTCGCGGCTTTTCAGGAGATTGGCGAGCGCTTGGTTGTTGCGGAGGACGGCCAGCCACTTTCCGGGCGAGGTTGGAGCCACGACAAACGAGCGATAGAACATAACCTCATAAAGGCCGCTCTCGAACAGACAAAGGGTAGCGTCACTCACGCGGCCCGTAATCTTGGAATCTCATACCAGTCTTTGAACTACATGCTGCGCACCAGGTACAAAGACTTGCTCAATGCTCGAACTCCTGCACGGCCGCGCCCGCGCAAAAGCACCGAACGCTAAGTCATTCCTCTATAATCAAGTACTGCCCAATCTCCTGAAACGCGGCGAGCGCTGCTTCTGCCGCTCGGTTGCTATCGCCGGTGTGATTTGACGAATCGATCGCACGTCGAAACGCAGATAGTGCTGCGCTATGGTCTTCGAGACGGGCTAATGCCCTGCCCTGCGTTATCAAAGCCTCAGCTAAAAGCGCGTGCCGGCCGCTCTTCTCCAGAGTACGTACTGCCGAACGCACGACTCTCTCGGCCTCTATCACACGACCCTGCTTGAGGAGTACGCAAGCGCGCGTCTCATCAACTTGCGCGACGGCGGTAACGTCTTTGAGACTAACCAGGAGACGGCGAGCATGGTCTAAATGCTTGTGCGCGTCTTCGCACCGGTTGATCGTGAAGTAAAGAAGCCCGAGATTGTTTTCGACGTTGGCGAGATAGTTTTTGTGCTCCGCAAGCTGGAAGTGATAACTGGCTGCCGTATACTCCACCAGGGCTCGGTCCAGGTGCTGCGAGCGCGTTTCTGTTTCCCACAACTTCTCGAGCAGATTTCCGAGCGTAACGTGATAGCTGCCTTTAAGCGTCTGATTATCAATGTTCTGAAAGAGAGACGCATGATCAGTCAGGATGTTTAGAACCCTGTCGTACTCCGACGCCTGGAGTTCGACGATCGCGAGACGCAACACGGCCTTTGCTCTCAAGTCACTATCCCCGGCCAACCCGGAAAGCGCTTCTTCGAGAAGATCGCGGGCCTCATTATTTTCACCGGTGCGCCAGTAACACAGAGCGAGCTCGGTTTGTGCCTCGCTTATCTTCTCCTGATCGCGCAGTGACTGAAAGATGCTGAGACTCTCGAAGATCAGATCCTTGGCTTTCTCCTGTGCATCCGCGATCTGATTCTTGCTTCCGATTACGCCTGTCAACACTCCCGCACGCAGAATTACTTCGCCGGCCGTGCACGGCTCGAGTTCAGTTACTTCCGGACGCTCGCCAATTCCCTGCCAGTAACGGTTAAGCGTTTTCTGAGCCTTCTCATACTCGCCGTTGTTCTCGAACTCCTTAGCGATTTCGCAGCACAATTCTGCACGCCTGATCACACTAAGGTTTGGATTTTCCAGTTCGCGCAAACGTGCGGTTCGTAAAGTCATGCAGGAAGATGAAATGATTGGAGCTGCGCGCGAATGTTAAGCCGCTCGTCGCGCAACTTACAAGACGAATCGGTTTTGCTCGTTACATGTAAAAATTTTGCATTAATCGGGAAATTTGAAGTCTTGCGGAAGTATTGCGAGGCCGGTTTGGCGCAGGTATAAAGCCGTCAAAATATATCAGGCCCACACACGTCGCCCAGAGGTGTTGAAGGGCCGGGGCGTCGCAGTTATTACGAGAGAGCTAAGCGACGCCCTTTTCCTTTTGAATCTGCGACTCGATCAGTGGTGATGTCCGTTAGCGGCTGCTGCAGGAGCGGCTGGTGGTCCAGGAGCAGCGACCTCTATCACAGTGCGCATCCACGGATGAATGCAACATTGGAATTTATGCGAGCCGACTGGTAATTCGGGACTACCGGCAGTCGGACCTTCCTCGATTCCACCTGCCGGAATGAAAACTATCGCTCCAAGGTTCAGACATTCGGGAGCGGGCACAGGATTACCGGAAATACCATTGAGCTGATCGACGAAGCCGCCGCCAAAGTCTGCGACGGGAGTAAAGGTGTGTGTCTCGCCGCCACGATTTTCGATCAGTGTGGGGCGGCCAACATTGACGTGCATCTGGCTCGGCTGGTTGCGCCACTTGTGCGCATCCTGAGTTTCCTGGAGCTCTTCAATGAACTCCGCAAACGTCGTATGCCCATTACCAACGCAAGCGCCGTCACCGAGTGCGGCGTTGAAAGTAGTGGGTTCACAGTCGTCTAACAATCTGATCTTTTTGTCGCCCTGAACGGCGCCCACACTGAGACTCAGCAGTGCGATAACGGCAAACGCCATCCAAACCAATGTTCGAGAAGTGAACTTTCGTTTCATGAATCAACCTCCTTGTCCGGGCCGGCTCAAATCAAAGGGGGCATGACCGAGGACGAAATTGCAAATGGGATTGGTATAGCTCGGGAAGCATATACACTTCGAAACGGAGGTTGTCAATAAAATCCATCTCTGACGATTTGAATTACACATTATAAACGCCGAGTTTATTGTGCGGTCAGATCAAACTGTTTGGCGTCGAGCGTCTTGTTAAAGAGGAACTGAGTCAAAGTCACAACCCAATCCTGCAGCAGCGGATCGGCTTCCGTATCAATCGTGAGCTGGATTTTATAGGTGTGCGGCAGCATCACGTTGGCTTCGCGGCGGAAGTCTGAAAAATCCTCAGAGAGTTTGAATCGAGTTCCCTTTTGTCTGGCGGCCTTATCCGGGTTTGATACTGACGGTGCAACGAACTCCTGTTGATATTCGGTGCGAACGTGCTGAAACGTCTCGGCGTCGAAGTAGAGTTTGATCTCGAGGTTGCCGCCGCTCCGTGGATCGTAACCGAGAATGTAAGCTTTCCGATCGTTAAGATTCTTTGTTCCTAAATACTTGATCTTCCCTTTCGGCTCGTTCATGTCACGGAAAGGCCAGGCGGTCGACAGTGTGCCGCCGAGCAATCCTTCCTTGAAAAGGACATCGTGAGTGCGTACAAAATCTCCGAAGCGCGTACGCACGCCCGGGCGCAACTCGCCCAAGGTGAGCTTTTGCCCGTTGAAGGCGATCTTCTCGTTCGAATACTCCTGTGGTCCAAAGATGAAACCAATTAAACTCATCGGGCCCTGCGATGCCATTACTGCCCCGCCCTTGGCATGGCCACTACCTCCAACCCTGATTGTGACTGTCACTTCTCCCTGAGCGACCACACTCTTAAATGCCGATCGTGCTTCTGCTGTACCGATCGATTCCAGGTGTGATGCTATGACTTCGTCTGCTGTGAGTTTTTTTGTTTCCTGTGCGAGACAGTTTGTTGGTCCACTGCCAACGACTGCCATCAACAAACCGCCAAACAGAATCAGTTTTTGCAAAACCATTAATCTCATTGTTTGCCTGTGTAATTAAAAGTTGGGCGTTACCTCTGGTGAGGCAACGCCCAGGAGTTGTTCACGCGCGAAAAGCGGTGATTAGAAATCGAATCTTCCAGCAAACTGTACGATTCGCGGAGATCCAGCCGTAGTCGACTGACCAAACAGTTGATCGTTGATGCTGTTGTTTGGCAAGCCAAAGTTTACGGTGTTGAAGATATTGAAGAAGTCGGCGCGGATCGTAAAGCGAGTATTCTCAGTTATCGGGAACCGCTTGATAACGGAGAAGTCGACTTTGTTGAACGCCGGTCCATAAAACTGGTTACGTCCTGTCGTTCCCTGCCTTCCTAATGCTGGACCTACGGCAGCGCTGCATGTAGTCGGGCTGGTGTTTGTACGGTTCGCAGGGCAAGGATTTCTGAAGAGACTTCTTGCCGGGCCAGTATACGTTCTCGGATCGTTAGTGGCCGCCGGAAGATCGGAAAGGCCTGCGCCTGACGGTGCGTAATCAGCACGTTGGCCCAGACCGGTTCCAGCGCTATCCGTACCCGCGAAAATACTGTACGGGGTTCCAGTTTGTGATTGAACGATGCCGGACAGGGTCCAATTGCCCAGGAAACGATCGAGCGTCCTGTTGTCGAACCGCAGTGGCAGATCGTAGATGAAGTTGAGAACCAATCTGTGACGGACATCAAAACCGGAGTTACCTCGTTCCGGTGCGCTAAATCCGCCGGCAAAGCCGGACGAATCACGCGGCAAGGAACGTTCGCTGGCGCCGCCTGGTCCACCACCCGGTACGAGCCCATCCGCGGAGTCATCAATTGAATGGCTCCACGCATACACGGCTTGAATCTGTCCGGTACCGAGATCTTTGTTGGTCAGCGTCTTGGTCAGTCTCAATTGCAGTGAATGGAATGTTGATTGTCCAAGAGCCACGTTCAAGAAGATCGGATTGAACGCGGTGTTAAGCACTCCGTTCAGGAAATTCGTCCGAGTGCCAGTGGGACTGATCTGGGCCGGAGCTGATGAACCACCTAACCCACCAAGGCAATAACTCGGCTTAGGGGTGGCAAAAGTCGCACAGATCGCGTTACGACGAGCTACGTTTGGCAGCGCGCCGCTGATGACACGAAGCAGGTCAACACCGTGAGAGCCAACATAGTCGGCTTCAAACAAGAAGAGATTACCCAACTCGCGTTGGAGTCCGAAATTCCAGCTCTGCGTATAAGGTGTCGCAAATTTGCTCTGGAATTGATTATTCCCCGGCAGCGCGAAAATGACAGGAGCTAGTTCGTCGCCGTTGACTGCAAACGGACTGGTCTTCTGTGTTGGAACACGTGGCAGACGGCCGTTCACAAGAAGTGGACTCTCGTCTGCGAGTCCACCGGTGAAGCCATTCTGTCCGAGAAAATCAAAGAAGAATGAAAAATCTCTTTCGAACGGAGGATTCGCGCTGGAGTTACCGAAGAGGTTGGTAAACACGCGGTCGTAGAAGACCCCGTAGCCACCGCGAATAGACATCTTCGTTGGACCACCCGTTAGTTTGGAGATCCAGCCGCTGTCCCAGCCTGGACTGTAATTGAACCCAAAGCGTGGCGCGAAGTTATTGCGGTCGCTCTTCCAGAGACTCAGATCCGGGTTTGCCGAGTTTTTGCCTACCAGCTTGAATTCGAATCCGCCGGTGGGCTGCGGTCCACTTGGATCCTGATCGACTAAGGTAGACATCTGACCGTTCACTTCGTAAGGAACAGAGTTGTAGTCCCAGCGTAAGCCTAAATTCAACGTAAAGTTTGGTCTAACTCGCCAGGTGTCCTGGAAGTAGACGCCCGATTCGCGCACACGGTAACCACGATAATCCTGGTCTACGCGTACGCCGTTCTTGTTGAAGAACTGCGATTGACTTTGTGAGCCAAAGAATGCGTACAGCAGGCTGGCGAAATTCTGTAACTGACCGCCAACACCGGTCGTCGGTATCGGATTCCCTGCACTGTCCTGCAGGAATGAGACACCGAACTGCGACGTATTGAAACTGATCGTTTCGCTACGACCAAAGTTGCTGGCGCCATTCGAGTAGACCCAGCGCTGCTCAAAGCCGCCACGGAACGTGTGAGAATTCTTTACCCAAGTCAGGTTGTCACCGAGAACAGTCGTGCCGGTAAAGCGAAACTGGCTGTCAAACGCACCGAAGTCGCTAATGGTCCCACCGGTAAGGCTGACGAGCTCACCGTTAGCACCACCGAACGGCTGAATGTTTGTATCGATCCCGCCAGTCTTAAAGGCTGACAGGATTGCATCGTACGGGCCTCGCCCGGCGCCACCGCTTCCTGGACCATTGAAGATCGATTCAAGACGGTTGCCGCCAAAGCGTACCTCGTTAACGATGTTGGGCGTCAAAGTCGAGGTAAGGTTCAAGCTAAGCACGAAGCTCTTTTGCGGGGTACGGCTCGAATCTCCGGAACCTGGGAATGTCTCGGGGAACAGATCGAACTCACCTTTGCTGGTATTGAAGCTGCCAGTCAGGCTGTGTTTCTCGGTAATCTTCCAGTCAACACGTGAGGCCGTTGTATCGACCTCGAATCTGTTCGGAGCGGAGAACCTGAACAGGTCGAAAACGCCCGGGAGTGGTCCCTGACCTGGGACGTTCCCGAGGGGAAACAGGTTTAAGTACTGTTGCAGGCCAGGGTTTATTGCAAGGTTACCTCCGGGCACAATCAGGCTACAGTCCTCGGGTTCAACTCCAAACAAATCGCAGATACCTTGCGCACTGCGATTGTTCGCGCCAGCTATGTTGAGTGTACCGAATGGAGTGTTCGGGAAAATGCCCAGTCGTGCCTGCGCGGATGGCACAGTGCGATTCTCCGTAGTCGAACTCAGCGAGCGGTCACCTTCGTAATTGAAGAAAAAGAATGCTTTGTCTTTGACGATTGGACCGCCAATTGAGCCGCCAAATTGCTTGCGCTGAAGTGGCTGCCTCTCGGCGTCGAAGAAATTGCGAGCTGCAAATCTCTGCGAACGATAGTACATGTACGCGCCACCATGGAAATCGTTTGTGCCATTCTTCGTGGCGACGTTGATGATCGCGCCGGTATTGCGTCCAAACTCCGCGTTGAAATTGCTGGTCGTAACACGAAATTCCTGAGTCGCATCAATGTTCGGAGTTGCAGCGCCGCCAGCTATGCCGGGGACGTCCGCGTCGTTATTATCGATTCCGTCAACTAAAAAATTGTTGTTGCGTTCGCGCTGGCCGTTGACGCTGAAGCCGCCAAGGCTGGTCGCTGTTTGAGTCACGCCAGGCGCCAGCAATATCAGACCGTTTGGATCACGACTAAGCAACGGAAGATCCATGATCTTCTTGTTGTCGATCAAGGTCGAGAGTTGCTGATCGCTGGTGTTGAGTTGTGTTGAGACATCACTACCAGAGCTGACGACGACGGTAGCACTCGCACCGCCGACTGGCAGCGCGATGTTTGCTTCGGTAGTGAATGCGACCGACACCTGCACGTCTTTAGCGGTGCCCGGGCCGAAACCTGTAGCGGTCGCGGTTACCGTATAAAGGCCTACGGGAAGATTGGTGATGCTATAGGTACCGGCATCACTCGTCGTGGTAGTTCGCTTCTCACCGGTTTGGGCGTTAACAGCCTCAACTGTAGCGCCGGCTACCAGGCCACCATTAGGATCGGCTACTGCGCCTTTAATATTTCCTGTGGCCTGAGCAAAACAATAACCTGTGGCGCTAACGATTATCGTAAGGCATAAGAAAGCCCGCGCCATTCTATTGAGCATATACTTCTCCTTTGCAAAACGGGATTGAGTGTTTCGATCGATTGGGGGAGACTGACCGATTCTATTTAGGTCGACTGCAGTAATTGTCAGATTGCGGTGTTTCACACTTGAGAGTACGGACTGACCCCGGCCCGTAGCAGGTACGCGTTGTATTCCAGATACTTTCGGCAAGCAACCTTTATTCCACCGTAATACACTGCTTTACAAAGGCATTTTCTGGCACCATTCTCTCTTTTCTTCGGCGTTATTCATCCATACCGCTAAATATATCCATGAATTTGGAAATAGCAGGGGGATTTTTCGATCCCCGTGCACGTCCGTTTTATAGAATGTATCCGTGACGTAGGAATGGGACCACCAGCTACCGCGAGGTGGTACTGACTGTGAGCCGGACGCTCGAATTTATTACCGAGAATCCCGATTCTACATAGCATTAGCTTCGGAACTCGATTATTATTTGTGGGTCTCCCGATCAACCTGAAAATTTAACCGCTCCTAAAATTCACGAACGCCGACGCGGCCCATAGGTGTCCATGAAAGCACTATCATTCTACGCAGCTACGTTTGTAATCGCAGCCTTTACATCTGTAACGGCACAACAGCCATCTCCTTCCCCGGCTCCGCCCGCACAAGATGAGGTTATTCGAGTAACTACAAACTTGGTTCAAGCAGATGTGATTGTCACCGATAAATCGGGACGTCAGGTTACCGATCTCCGGCCCGAGGATTTCGAAGTCCTGGAAGATGGTAAGCGGCAAACACTCAGTCACTTTTCTTACATATCAACTGACCGTCCCAACCCTGCCACAAAGCCGGCCAACAGTTCTACGGAACTGCCGCCTCTTCCGATAAGCGAAGCGCAGGCAAGGCGAACTCTCGCTATCGTCGTTGATGATTTAGGTCTTTCGGCTGAAAGCATAGTGTCCGTTCGAAAGGCTCTTAAAGAATTCGTTGAAAATCAAATGCAACCTCAGGACCGGGTTGCGATTGTGCAAACCACCTCGGCCAACGGAGCCATGCAGCAATTCACGTCAGACAAAAGCAAGCTTCTCGCAACGATTGAGCGCATTTCCTGGTTTGGCGCAGGCCGTGGAGCTTTAGGTGCTTTCGCTCCGATCGATACCCAGACGGAGGTTACCTCTGTTCAAGCAGCACAGATCATAAGTGAGATGGAAGAGGACCGCGCCGCGAAATACGCGGTAGGAACGATCGGTACGCTTGGTCTGGTGGTGAGAGGGCTTCGAGACGTAACCGGCCGTAAAGCAGTCATGCTCATTGCCGAATCGTTTCGCCTCTTTACTACTCAGGGTCGCAACTTTCGATTGATAGAGAGCCTGAAACAGGTGGCAGATCAGGCCAACCGATCGTCGACTGTCATTTATACGTTGGACGCCAGTGGTTTGAATCCGCTTAACCTGACGGCAGAGGATAGAGTTTCTGGCCCGGCTTATACGTTCGATCCGAATGCTTTTGCGGGTCCAGGTCCTGCTACTCCACCCCTTCACAACCGTGGCACTCCCAGGAGAAATGACGTTGCCCCGAACGCTGCGTCCATCGCTCTCGAAGAGGGCGGCTCGAGTGCGGCCTTTAAACGCCTCGACGCCCTCGTTGCACAACGTGACAGCCAAAATATCCAAAACCATACCGTGTTGTCGTTTTTGGCGGATCGGACTGGCGGGTTATTCACCGCCAACACAAACAATCTCAGTTTGGCCACTGAGCGCATGCTTCAGGATCAAAGCGGTTACTATTTACTTGCCTACCGCCCCAGCGAAGCAGATCCTTCCACAGCCGGGCGCCCCAGTTTTCACAAGTTGACTATAAAGGTGAAACGTTCAGGATTAAATGTTCGATCACGCGAGGGTTATTACACCGGCGTGAGCGAAACCTCGAGCGCCAAAACAAGAGAGCAGCGACTCAGCCAGGCGCTGATATCGCCGTTCGCGGCGGGAGCCGTCGCCATGCGTATCACTCCGTTGTTTTTCAACGATCGAACCGAAGGTTCCTACTTGAGAGTGCTGCTGCACCTGGAAGCAAAAGATTTGACGTTCAATGAACAATCCAACAAGTCACAACAGACGGTGCTCGATATCGTGGCTGTCAATTTAGGCGATGATGGAAAGGTCGTAGATCAATTCAGTGACACACAAAAATTGGACGTCAATGACGAAGCGTTTCCAGGCGTACTAAAAAACGGTGTAAATTTTGTTCTGAATGTGCCGGTGAAAAAAAGTGGCGCTTACCAGTTGCGCGTTGCGGTACGCGACGTGGCCTCGGATCGCATCGGTTCTGCTGGTCAGTTTGTTGAAGTTCCCGACGTCGCGAAAAACCATTTCAGCTTGTCGGGAGTCGTGATTAGTGGACTCAACCAGGCTGCTAATCAGGACCCAAATGGAGATGCTCTGTTGCAGGCCGCGCCGTCTTTGCGCCGGCTGACGCACGGAATGGTTCTCAGTTACAGCTACACAATATATAACGCTGAGGTGAACGGAGCCGGCCGCCCGCAATTGGAGACGCAGATGCTGTTGTTCCGTGAAGGCAAACAAGTATTTGCCGGTAAAGTCTCCCCCTTCGATCCCAGCACCCAAACCGATATGAAACGTTTGAGAGTGACTGGTGGGTTACGACTTGGTCCCGAGCTGCCGGCCGGTGGGTACGTTCTGCAGATTATGGTGACTGATAAACTAAGGAACAAGCCGAACATCGCTGTACAGACGTCAGACTTCGTGATCGTCGAGTAAGTTTAGGAGAGCAAACATGCGTCGAATTTCGCTCACCCTTGCGCTGATCTCACTATTCGGTTCGATAGGGATCTATAAAGTTAAAGCTCAAGCTCTTCACCAAATCGAGGGACGACTGCGCTCTCAAGCAGCAGAATTAAGAGGAATACACGTTAAGCTCGTGTCGGCGTCAGACATGCGAACGATTACGGAAACCTTCACGAACGCGGAAGGTCTATTTCACTTCAAGTCGCTCAGAGAAGGCGACTATACGGTCGAGACCGTGGAAACGGATCTATTTGAGGCAACGAGCACGAGGGTTAGCCTCTACCCTGCCATCAGATCGGCGCCCACGCCGAACCTGGTCATGGTGTTGATAGATGTACCTCTGAAGTCGGCGAAGAAACAGCCCCTTGGCGTGATCAGTGCTGACGTCGATCTCAATGTTCCCAAGGAAGCTCAGAAACACTACCGCGCAGGTGTGAAGGCGCTCGATGCGTCAGACTCACCCAGTGCTGTACTGGAGTTTCAGAAAGCCATAGAAGTTTATTCCAAGTATTACGCGGCACGGTTGGCACTTGGACGAGAATTGCGACTGCAAAAGAAATTCGAAGACGCGGCAAACGTGCTCGAACCGTTGCCTGAGATTGCGCGAGGACGAGCAGAGCCGAGAATCGAGTATGGCATCGTTTTACTCAACCTGCAGCGGCGACAAGAAGCCGCGAGCCAGTTGACGGAAGCCATACGACTCGAGGAAACGAGTTGGGCCGCACATCTTTATCTCGGCTGGGCCCTTCTCCAAAGTGACGAAAAGGCCGCGACCCAGCATTTCAAACGTGCGCTCGAGCTGGATGAGCAAAAGGCCGCGCGAGCCCACCTCGCGCTCGGACAAATCGCCAACAGTCAAGGCCGGCGGGAAGAAGCTCTCAAACATCTTGTTGCCTATCTTAACCTCGCACCAAACGCCTCGGACGCTGAAGCTGTCCGCAAGCTCGCCGAGACGTTAAGGAAGTAATGGTTTTGCATAAGTCGAAGATGCCACGGGGCAAGTCCGTGACATCATAAAAAAGGCCTGCCGAATAATCGGCAGGCCTTAATAGTTTTAGCTCGACGCTTCTTAGAAGCTGAAGCGTGCGCCTAACTGAATTACGCGCGACTCGCGGGCACTGGTGAAGCGCCCAAAGGTCGTGCTGTTCACGTTCAGGTTCACTCCGGTTGGAGCTGTACCACCCTGTGCCGTGGAAAGATCGTTTGGACCAAACTGAGTGTGATTCAAAGCGTTGAAAGCTTCGAATCGCAGCTCGAGGTTGGTCGATTCGGTGAATCCGAATCGCTTCGAAACGATTGTGTCGAAGTTGTTAACGCCGTTGTTCAACCGGAACTGATTGACTCCGGATGTTCCGCGACGGGCACAAACTGCTACACCACCGCAACCGGCTACCGTGGCATTCACGAAAGCCTTGGGGTTGAATGCGAGCAGATTGTTGTCTCGCGGATCGAGTGTGTGGAATGGCTCGGTGCCTAAGTCCGCAAATGTACCTGCTACGCCGCCGCCGGTTCCAGTAATGTTGGTGACATTCAAGACGCTGAATGGCTTGCCGGATTCAAAGGTGTAGATTCCGCCAATGCTCCAACCGCCCAGAATTGCCTTACCAATACCATTGAACCGGTTGCCCCACGGGATGTCGTAGATGAAGCTGCCGACAAATCTGTGCGGCACATCATCAGGTGACAAACCCCTGCCGGCGTTGCGATCGAACAGGTCAAGTGTTCCACGTACTGAGTCAGTACCAGCCGTATCGGTGATCGACTTGGACCATGTATACGCAGCCTGGAACAGCAATCCGTTTGCATAACGTCGAGTAAGGTTCAACTGCATCGAGTTGTACCATGAGTTACCCGCCGACACAGCCTGGCTAATTCCGATGCCGAAGTCTGTGTTTACGCGTCGCGCATTGATGTTTGAAGCAGCCGTCGATGGAGTAAATCGCTGAGCGGCCGGGAAGCCCGCCGGATAGGCCAGGAACTTCGTTCCGTACGCGGGGTTAACCTGCTCGAGTGCGTAAAGCTTGCGTCCTCGATTACCAACATAACTCACTTGCGCAACGTAGTTCTTCCAGAAGCTACGTTCGATTGTGAAGTTGTACTGGTAAGTGTAAGGAGTTCGAATGTGCGGATCGATCGCGCGCGAAAGTTGGGCGAGCGGAGCTGTACCGGTTAGAGCCCTGGTAACGGGACTAACGCCCACAGTAATCGTCGTCGCGAGGAACGGGTTAGGAATAGTTGGTTGCAGCTTATCCGGGGTTCCGAAATTCGGGAACGGGTCCGGTCCGAATGGATCTGCAAGTGTGCCACCGAGTTCGTCGAAGAACGCATTCGTTCCCTGGAAACCCGGAGCGGTTAGTTGCTGGAGCGCCGTATCGCCGATGATCGCTCCATAGAAAACTCCAAACCCACCGCGGATTACCGTGGCCTGGTCTCCCATAACGCTTCGCAGGAAACCATTTTCAGGAGTTCTTGGTGAATAGGCGAAACCAAACCGCGGAGCGAAATTATTCAAATCGCGATTAACGCCTCCGGCCGGAACCGTGCCACCCAAATCTGGATCGGGGTCGCCCGGATATAACAGACCGACTGGCGCTCTGTTTCCCTGGCCAACGATAATCGCTACGCCTTCAGGTGTGTGCAACTGGCCGCTCGTCAGCAGGTTGGAGGTAAGACCCAATGCCGCTGCGGTAGGCCGATAGTATGCGACACGGTTGTACTTATCACTGATTGGACCAACGTACTCCCAGCGCAAGCCGAGTGAAAGCGTCAGTTGGTCGGTGACTCGCCACGTGTCTTGTCCAAAACCAGCCACGCCAAGCTGGCGATAGTCACGTTCTCCATTCGCGCCGAACTGAACGTAACCCGGCGAGTTTCCAATAATCAGGTCAGACAAATCGTTACCGGTCGAGTTTGCTTCTTCAGCACTCCCGTAACCGATGATGCCCTGATTGATGAACAAGAAGGTCGTGTCTTGTTTGTACTTCGTTCCATCGAATCCGAATTTGAATCGATGATCGCCCTTCGCCCAACTCACAGAGTCCTGAATCTGGAAATTCTCAGCTACGCGTGCTTGCGGTCCCTGGAAGGTATTTCCGAGTCTGAGACCCCGATCGTCAAGGAAAATGAACGGCGGGCCGACAAATGTCTGGTTCGCGACGAAATTTGCACTGAACCCAATCTGCGATGGGCTGGTTTTATTCTCCGGCGCGAAGCTGGGCATTTCATTGCGAGCATAACCGGCAAGAAATGAGTTAACTAAGTTTGGTGAGAACAGGTACGTGTGGTGTACCGCTGCGTTGTAAGTGGTGCGCAGATCGAGAGAGCCAAAGCCCGGAACGTTGGCGCCGTTAACCGTGCCGGCGAACGGGAAAGGACTTCGAATTTCACGATCGAAGTAACTGAAAGTCACACCTACCGTCTGTTTTTCCGTTACCCACGGATCGACGCGAGTCGTCAGAATATCGAAATTCGTAACTTCGTCTGCGGCGACACTCGCGTTACCGTTCGCGTCACCGGTGGGAAGGAATCCGAGGTAATACTGTGCGATTGGACTAAACCGACTTTGTGGAATCTGTTGTCTTATGTTCCCACCGGAAGTGCTGATAATCGGGAATGGTCCTCCCGTGGCGGGATCTAAAAGCGGACTGTTGGCCGGCCTCGTAAAGATACCCTGTTTCTCTTCCGCCGAAGGAAGATTTGAGAGTTGCTGCGTCGCACCGATTAATTGACGTCGTCCTTCGTAATCAACAAAGAAGAACGCGCGGTTCTTACCGCTGTAAGCAAGCGGGCCACCTTCACCGAAGCGTGGCAAGTAGATTGGACCACCGATATTGCCACCGAACTCCTTGCGTTCGTAGCGACGGCGGAAGTCATCTTGCGTTCCTACTCGTGGCGCCTGGTTGGCATTCTGGTCAAAAAAGCGAGCTGCCGAAAAAATCGTTGGTCGCCAGAACGCTCTCACGTTACCGTGATAATCGTTCGTGCCGCTCTTGGTCACAACGTTAATCACTGTTCCTGAGTTACGTCCGAATTCAGCCTCAAAGTTCGAGGTGAGCAGACGAAATTCCTGCACCGCGTCTGGCCGCGGCTGCACACCGGTGGAACCGCCGGTGGCCGTCTCATTGTTATTTGAACCATCGAGCTGGAAGTTGTTTTCTACTGCTCGCGATCCATTCGCGCGGATTGCACCGGCGGGAGTCTGAGTAACGCCCGGTTGGAGCAAAGCCAGATCGAGAATGTTTCGTCCGTTTAAGGGAAGACCGACAACACGTCGTTGGTCGACCGTGGTGCCGAGGGTTGGTGTTTCACGATCTACCAACTCCTGTGCTGCGGTTACTGTAACTTCGGCAGTTTGGCCACTGACCGTCAGCGCGTTCTCCAAATTCAAGTTGCGGTTTGGTTCGACCTTCACGTCCGCGATACGCGTTTCGCCGAACCCACCTGCCGTGATAATGATCGTATAGGTCGCAGGTTCTACTTCTAAGAACTGGTAGGTACCGTCTGCATCAGTCTGTACACTTTTGACGTCCTTTTCACGAGCGACGTTAATGAGCTTGACGGTAGCACCGGGAATCACCGCTCCTTGTGGGTCGGTGACCTTGCCTCTAATTGAGCCACGGGTGCCTTGGGCAAAGGCTACAGCCATTCCCAATAAGCTGAAGCACAGCACGGCGAGCGTGAGCTGGAACATCAGCCTACCGAAACGGGCTCTGAGTGGAAATTTGTCAGGATACATCTTTTCTCTCCAAAAAAATGAAGCATTCGTAGCTGTTTGATTCTTATTGCCCGTTCTACGTGGAAAACAGGCGGTGACGAGCGTCGAACCCGCAACTATCATTCCATTATGACTGGAGTCCGGAACGGCACGAAACCCTAGACACCAGCGCACTTTTAGCGGGTGCGGTCGAGAAACGCCGTCCAAATTATGAGATTTCTTTATAAATTTGGACGAGACTGAGAGTGTGGGAAGAGCCGGATGCCGCGGGAATAAATGCCTTCATTATCCACTTTTTCGTTAAGCCGGGAGCCCCATTCCCTGGTCGCGATGGTCCTTATTTCCTGTTGGTCTTGTTCCAGGACTAGCTGAGCTGTGTCACGAATTTTCAACCAACTTACGTCACAATAACAATAGTTAACGGACCAGAGATCTGATAATCTGTCGCCTCCCTCCCTCCCTCCCAATGTTTTAGCTGTTTCGTCGTCGAGCGTGGGTAATGGCCCGCAATGTTCGAAGTGACTGAACGCTTTATTGCGGCCTTACCTTAGAACCAACCTAACCGAAGTGGAGGCCCATCATGACTACTCGACAGATCTCTCGTCTTATCATTGGTATCGCTACGTTGGCACTGATCACGGTGCTGCTCTTCAATGGGTCTACAACTTCAGCCGGCGGCAAGGGAGATAAATCGGCGCCGACCGCGCCGGCTAATCTCGTAGTTACAGCCATCACTGAAACGACTGCTAGTCTCTCCTGGAAAGGTTCAACGGATAACTCCGGAAAGCTTTCGTATAAAGTTAAGATTACCAATCTGAATAACTCTGCTTTTAACTCGCTGGCGACAGTCAGCCAGGCACAGACAACCTACACCGCAAGGTATCTGACGACGAATAGCCCGTATACTTTTTCTGTTTATGCGATCGACGACAGCGGCAATCGATCGGCAGACAGCAATCTAGTCAGCGCCAGTACTCTTGCGGATACAACGCCGCCAACTGGGCCAGTGCTGCAAGCAGCGGTTCTTACTCCTTCGAAGCTTCAGCTAACCTGGACCAAGTCGACCGACAATGCGAACGCCTATTGTTGCTACTACACCGTCAACAAGAATGGCGCCCCCGTTACTGAGAATATTTATTACGTCCCGGCGGCTCCGGACAAAATGTCCGTCATCGTTCGCCATCTGCAACCCGGCTCGACGAACTCGTTCAGTGTTAGTGCTTCTGATTCGGTAGGTGGAAACACGACCAACAGTAACATCGTGTCCCCGACAATGATGCCCAGCAGTGACACGTTGCCCCCCAATGCGCCGACCAACTTACATCTCGTTCGTGATGACAGTTGTGGCGAAGTGTGGCTGGGCTGGACCGAAGCTTCAGACAACGCTGACCCGCAGGATTCGATCGAGTATGAGATTTATGTAAACGGCGTGCTCAGCCCGTTGCCAGTGTCAGCCGGCATCGACTTCGACTTCGTCTACGCGACTATCCACGGCGACAACGTTTTTACCGTTAAAGCCGTAGACAGGTCGGGCAATTCGTCGGCAGCCAGCGCTCCGATCAAATTATTTCTGTGGCCGTGCTAGAATCTGCGACATTGGTTGACTGATAAAAGCGGTCCGGTAGATTTCCACCCACATCTACCGGGTCCGTTACGTGTGACGTACCTCGCGTAAGCCTCACGTTAATGCCTGTCAACTTACTCTGATCCTGTTTAATAGATGCGTTGAGCTTCAGCGCCGCGCGCATGTTTGTACTTATGAAGACTGAAGCCCCTGAATTGGCTGAACTGCTGGCTCGCGAACAAGCCATCCGCCGTGAAACCGAGATACTGCGAGACGCTAACTTCGCTCTGACTCAGAACCTGAGCCTTGAGAGAGTTCTGGAAACGCTGCTCGACTTTCTCGGCCAACTCGTCCCCTACGACAGCGCAAACGTAATGTTGCGGAACGGCGATTCCCAAATTGCCGTCAGTGGGTTGCGAGGCTACCAGAATGACGAGGCCACTCGCGCTATCGCTTTGGACGCAAACACAAACCCTATTCTGCAGCGCATCTTTCTAACTAAACAGAGCCTCGTTGTTCCCGACACACAAAGTGAGCCTGAATGGCAGTGGGCTGAGGGCGCCCACCATGTGCGCAGTTGGATGGGAGTGCCGCTGGTAGCCTCGGGCAAAGTTATTGGTTTGTATTCGGTTGATAAGGCCACGCCTAACTTCTTTCAGGCGGAGCATGTGCGCCGCGCGGAGATGTTGGCAGCACGCGCCGCCAGTGCGATCGAGAATGCGCGGTTGTTCGAACAGACTCAGCACTATGTTAAGGAACTCGAAGAGAGGATCGCGGAACGCAAGCGAGCGGAAGTGGCGCTACGCGAAAGCGAAGAACGTTATCGCGAGTTGTTTGAGAACGCGAAGGACGCCATCTACGTTCACGACCTCGACGGAAACTACCTCAAGATAAACCGTGCCGCGGAAGAACTGTCAGGTTACAGCCGTGAAGAGCTCGTGGGTCATAACTTCACCGAGTTTATTGCTAAAGAACACATCAAGCTCGTACGCGAGAACTTTTGCGCGAAGCTCGCTAAGGAAGGTGAAACGAGTTACGAAGTCGACGTGATCGCGAAGGACGGCCGGCGCGTGCCTGTTGAGATCAGCAGCCGGGCCATTTACGAGAATGGAGTGCTGGTGGGTGTGCAGGGCATGGCGCGAGATATCACCGAACGCAAGCTAGCCCAGGATGCCTTGCAGATGTTTTCGCGACAGCTCATCGAAGCGCAGGAGGATGAGCGGCGCCGCATCTCGCGTGAGTTGCACGACCAGATTGGCCAGATTCTGACGGCGGTGAAGATGAACCTTTATACCGTGCAGCAGTTGTGCAAGATGTCGGAAGCGGGTTCTTATGTGAAGGACAATATCGATGCGGTTGATGAAGCGCTTCGTTTGGTGCGCGATCTGTCGGTCGATTTGCGGCCGCCGATGCTGGACGATCTGGGGTTGGTCACGGCGCTTCGATGGTACGTCGACCGCTACTCAAAACGTACTGGCTTGAATGTTAAAGTGATCATCGACTTGCCCGATCACAATGAACGCTTCTCACGCGAACGCGAAACGGCCTGTTTCAGGATCGCGCAGCAGGCGCTGAGCAACATCGTGCGCCACGCGCATGCCAGTCAGGTGCAGGTACGGCTTGTGAAAGATGAAAGCGCTTTGGTGTTGACCGTGAAAGACGACGGAATAGGTTTCGATCTGAACAAACGTGCGCCGCGCGCTGCGACTCTCGGACTCGTCAGCATGCACGAACGAGCTCATGCGGCAGGTGGAATAGTCGAAATCGACTCGGCGCGTTCCAAAGGGACTGAAGTTCGCTTCATCCTTCCCCTCGAACGTTAACCGCGCTTTGCACACGAAGGAAGATGCCACGGGCTTGTCCCGTGGCATCCTTCGTTTTGTGACGGAGCAATCAAGACTAGCAAAACTCTGCCATTCTCTCTTCAACCCCTCGATCTATTTCGTCGAGTTCGATCTCGCGCGGTTCTGTGTGTTCCGTAAACCAGTCATCGCTCTGCGTCGCACTCAGCAACTCCGGGTCGTAGCCGAAGGCCTCGATAAGATCGATGCCCTGCTCCTTCATGGTCCTCAGCCAGGTCTCGTAAACAAAGCGTTGCGCTTTGGGTGAGACTCGACGCAAACCCTTGTTGTGTTGCGGATCGGTTTCGCACATTTCGAGGTGAATGCGCGCCTGGATGAGCGCTGCCAGCAACCCGCCGCTCTCGAGTTGCACGATCTGTGTTGGCACTGCCTCGGGCGCGCGCGGAAAAAATGTATACGGGTATCCAAGATACGCAATCTGAATTGGACCCGATGGCCCGTGTGGTGAAGTGATAGTCCAGGTCTTAGGATCTACTTCAAAGTCAGGTTTCTTTTTTAGATCGTCAATGATTGGGCCAAACTCCTGGTCACTGGTGCTGACGCTGAAGAGTTTTATGCCGGGCCGATGGTTTAGGGGCCACTGATCTTTAAAAGGATTGCGCCCCGAACAACCGACCACGTAATCAGAAGCGAGCATCAGTTTTTCAAGTGACTCGGTGCGGTTGACGATCCCGTGGAGCGACGCAGGAATGTGTACATCCGGAACCGGATCGTAGAAGCACACTTTGGCGCCTTGCCGAATCGCGAGCTTTGCCAGCGCCCTGCCCATGCTCCCCATCCCAATGATGCCGAGTTGTTCTCCGTGAATCGATTTACCGCCGAGAAATTCCGTGTTCAGTTTCTCAATAAAGCACTGCGTGAAGATCGGCCCACCGATCTGCAGCTTCACCGCTGAACGCGCCCATCCGATCACGGCAAACGGCGGCGGCTTATTTTCAAAAAGAAATATGCCCTGCGACGTTTGCTCCACTCCGCAAACCGCATATCGGCGCAACGCTTCAAGAGGCGTGTTGGCAATGCACACACCGTCATCATCCAACACAAGAACGCGTTTGATACTGCGATGCGCCAACGTCTCAGCTGCAACCTGCCAAAAGCCCTCGACGTCGCGCTCAAAACTGGAGTGGAATTCTCCGGGCGCGGGTGTGCTGCCCTCGATGACAGTGACTCCTCTGTCACGTAACGTCCCGATTACTGTTTGGCTGTTTGAATAAACTTTACCAAGCGCAAAGATGTTTTCCGGATCGAGTCCCATCGCGCCGGCAATATCGAAGAGATCTACTGTTTGCAGAAGCATGTGCTGAACGGCCACTAATGCCGTGTCTGCACCAAACTGAAACCGCGCGGACCTGGCGCGGTCCAATAGAGCTCGAGTGACGTCCAAAGTGAGTGATTGTTGTGACATAACGTGGGTGTCATGCGCGGACTATCTAAGAGACGAGTTGTTTGCGTGCCCCGCGAGAAAGGACAGGAGCCACAAAGACATTACTTGGTGGTAACTACTTAGTAGCAATTCGTGGGAACTTGGTTGGGTTGCTTACAGTGTTTTCTATTCGAACACCGTTCATAGCGTCGCCTTGACACTTCGAAACGCAGACTGCTAAAGTTTGCGGTCTTTTTCTGCACTGAATTCGAGTCTGTCTACACATAAAGGAGCTGTTTTGACTAGCGAATCCGGTTACCTGTTTACCTCTGAGTCCGTTACTGAAGGTCATCCTGACAAAATCTCCGACCAAATCTCCGATGCGGTCCTTGATGCTGCACTGAGCGCCGATCCAACCGCGCGCGTAGCTTGTGAAACACTCGTCACAACCGGCTTGGTCGTCATCGCCGGCGAGATCACAACCGACACCGCCATCGACTATTCCCGACTCGCACGTGAAACGATTCGCGAGATCGGTTACACGCGTGCAAAGTACGGTTTCGATTGCGATACCTGCGGCGTGCTGTCGTCAATCGACAGGCAATCACCCGATATCGCGATGGGCGTCGATACCGGTGGCGCCGGCGATCAGGGAATGATGTTTGGTTTTGCTTGTAACGAAACGCCTGAGTTGATGCCATTGCCGATCCAGTTGGCCCACATGCTTGCGCGCCGGCTGTCGGAAGTACGCAAGTCAGGCGAGCTGCCCTACCTGCGTCCTGACGGAAAGTCCCAGGTTACAGTTGAATATCGCGACGGCCGACCTTTCCGGCTTGAAGCAGTTGTCATCTCTTCACAACACGCGGACGACGTCAGCAACGAACAGTTGCGCGCCGAGATCGAAGAGAAGGTCATCAAGCACACCGTTTCTCCTGAATTACTCGACAAGGACACCAAGTATCACATCAATCCGACAGGTCGTTTCGTTACTGGTGGTCCACAGGGCGATTCCGGTCTGACGGGACGAAAGATCATCGTCGATACTTACGGCGGTTACGCGCCTCACGGCGGCGGTGCTTTCTCAGGAAAGGATCCGACGAAGGTAGACCGTTCCGCTGCTTACATGGCACGTTATGTCGCGAAGAACATCGTCGCTGCTGGTCTCGCCGATCGTTGCACGGTCCAACTTGCCTACGCTATCGGTGTCGCCGATCCGGTGTCGGTATTCGTGAATACTGAAGGCACGGGACGCGTCAGCGAAGGTATGTTGTCGAAGTTAGTGCGCGACAACTTCCAGCTCACGCCGCGCGGCATCATCGAATCACTGAACTTGCGCCGTCCTATTTACAAGGCGACGGCAGCTTACGGCCATTTCGGGCGCACTGAAGAAGGCTTCACTTGGGAGAAGACAGACAAGGCTGAAGCACTGCGCGCCAGTGCCGGTATCTAATAATTCAACCAAAGGAATAATGAGTATGAGTTCTGCACCGTCCGTCGAATTCGACGTGAAAGACATTGGCTTGGCCAATCATGGCAAACAGCGCATTGAATGGGCCGAGCGCGAAATGCCCGTGTTACGTCTCATCCGCGAGAGATTTGCGGAAGAGAAACCGCTCAGCGGCGTCAAGCTTGTCGCTTGCGCGCACATCACCACCGAAACCGCGAACCTGGCGCGCGCTCTGCAAGCCGGCGGCGCCGAAGCAATGCTGATTGCTTCGAATCCTCTTTCAACGCAGGACGACGTCGCCGCGTCGCTCGTCGAGGATTGGGGCATTCCCGTTTACGCGATTAAAGGTGAATCGACTGACACGTACAATCGTCACGTGCGAACCGCGCTCGATTCGCATCCCGACATCATCATCGACGACGGATCGGACGTCGTCGCGACTTTGCTGAAAGAGCGCGCCAACCAGATCAAAGAGATCATCGGTTCAACTGAAGAAACAACTACCGGCATTCAACGTCTCAAAGCAATGGAGACTGCTGGCGTGTTGCCTTTCCCTTCCATCGCTGTAAACAACGCGCAGACTAAACACTTCTTCGACAATCGCTACGGCACGGGGCAGTCGACTCTCGACGGCATCATCCGCGCCACGAACATACTGCTCGCCGGTCGCACGCTGGTTGTTGTTGGTTATGGATGGTGCGGCAAGGGCGTCGCGCTGCGTGCGCGCGGAATGGGCGCGAACGTCGTCGTTACTGAAATCGATCCGATCAAGGCAGTTGAAGCTGTGATGGACGGCTTTCGCGTGATGCCCATCGGCGAGGCGTCGTCAATTGGCGATATCTTCGTGACTGTCACTGGTAATCGTCACGTGATCGACGGCGAGCACTTCTCGAAGATGAAGGATGGCGCGATCGTCTGCAACAGCGGTCACTTCGATCTCGAGCTCAACCTGGTTGCGTTGCGAGAGATGTCTAGTGATCCGATGACGATTCGTCCGTTTGTCGAGGAGTACAAGGTTAACTCGAGCGGCCGCAGGGTTATCGTGCTTGGTGAAGGACGATTGATCAATCTCGCGGCGGCTGAGGGGCATCCGGCGAGCGTGATGGACATGAGCTTTGCGAACCAGGCGCTCTCGGTCGAGTACCTTGTGAAGAACAAAGGCACATTGACGCCGGGTGTTCACCTGCTGCCGGCTGAAGTCGACACCGAAATCGCGAGCCTCAAGCTCCGCGCACTCGGCATCTCGATCGATACGCTGACCGCGGAACAGCTCGAATACATCTCGAGCTGGGAAACAGGAACTTAAGCTCCAATAGGTCCTATAAGACATATAGGACCTATTTCTTTCTAGTTAGGTTCTAACGCGTGAGAGGAAATAGGTGCCTGCTGCGGCGAAGATAACCAATGGCGACCAGCCCGCAACGGACGGTCGCAGCAGGCCGTGATTTCCGAGTTGCTGAAACCCACCACCGACGGCCCAGTAAGCAATACCAACCACCACCGCCGCACACAACGCGATCACAGTTCCCTTTCTGCCGAAAGACACAGCCAGCGGCATCCCGATCAGTGCCATGATGAGGATACCGAATGGGCCAGCGTACTTTCTTTGCAGCGCCACGGCGAGTGCTGACACGTCCATGCCACGCTGCTTCGCGGCGTTCAAGTAGCTGCGCAGATCGTGCGCACTGAGCTGCGACGGTTTATCGATCGTCGGCTTGAAGACAGCCGGAGATTCGACACCCGCGAAAGTCGTTTCAGCATCAGTTCGACGCTCGACTTCCATGCCTTTCAATGCAAGTGTTTCAGCATCGAGAATCTTGAGATGAGTCGGATCCGACCACACGCCGCTCTTTCCGTTCACCACCTGCGCGAGATGGACCGCTTCAGAATCTAATTCATAGACCGTCGGTTCGATCAGATTTCCGTCGTCACCAAATTCGTACGAGTAAAAACGTCCGGTTTCCGTCGACGCAAGCCACTGGCGTCCCGTGCGCGTAGTCGCACGCGCCTCGCCACCGCGAATCCTTGCTCGTAGTGCGTCCTGCTTCAAGTTTGTGCCAGGCATGATGTGCTCCTGGACTAGCCACTGTCCGAACGCGATCGCGAGCGCAAAGCAAAAGCCCGGCAACATCAGTCGATAAACACTCTGACCCGACGCCCACCACGCAATCGCTTCCTGTCGTTTGGCCAGCAGTGCGTACGTGACGAGCACTGAGATCAGCATCGTCGCGGGAAAGAGTTCCACCGTAATCAGCGGCAGCAGAAACAAGAGATATCTTGCGACCAGACCTGCGCCTGCATTCGTCATCGCGATAAAGCGCCACAGCTCAAACAGCGTGAAGATATTGAAAATCGCCGCGAGCGCGATAAAGCACACAACGAAACTCAACACTAAGGAACGAAAGAGCGTCGCGTCCATCAGATTGGGAAAGCCTAAAAGAGACAAGCCGCGATGCAGCTTCTGACGCGACTTCCTCGCTGGATCAGTCTCCTTCGATTTTCGAGGCAGGATGGAGACGGACGATACGAATGGAAGCCGGTTGACAAACAGAAACAGCAAGCTCAAACCGAAGATGAAGAACGTCGCCAGCCATGGTCCAACCCAAGGTGAGAGAGTGCCGACGCGCGCCAGCGATTCTCCGAGCAGTGAGATCAAGTAGTAAATCACGACCAGAATCAGCGTCAGCAAAACACCGACACTGCGGCCACCGCGCCGTATTCGCAATCCGAGCACCGCCGCCATCAATGAAAAGAAGAAAGGCGCTACCGAAAGGGCCGCTCGACGGTTGAGTATTCTGATCGCTTCTTTTTGTTGCTCCGGCGTTCCGGAATGGATGCGCTCGCGCAGATCGCTCCAGTCCATCGAGTCAGCGTTTGTGTCTCGCTGGTTCAATCGCTGCACGATGTCTGCGCGACCGGTGTTAATCGAGAACCTTAACTGGGCTGAGCGCTCGACGACGTACGACTTCTGCCCATCGCCGCCAAGAGAACTTATCTCAGGCGCTTCGGCTTGTCCTTCTGCCGTTATCGAGCTCGGAAATTTTGTGGCGAGCACGTCAGTCAAAACCAATTCCGACTGATCGCCTGACGAATCGATTCGTCCCGAACGCGCCGTGAAGACCTCGGTAGTGTTGTCTGAGCTTTGCGCGAAGATGAAAACGCGTCCCCACGTGCCCAATTGCTTATCGCCGTCACGCACGTAGATCACGTGTCGCGGCAACGTGCTGAACGTTCGTGGTTCGACGGGTGAATCCAGTTTCGCGAGCGCTCCCTGGAGCGCGATGCGCTCGAGGTCCCTGGCTGCCTCGGGCGCTTCTTTCAGGTGCAGGTAGGCAGTGGCGCCAGTGAAGAACAAACCGATTACCAACGCGGGCCAGATCATGGTCCACGAGCCGACGCCGGCGGCGCGCATCGCGACTATTTCACTGTCGCTTCCCATCCGCGAATAGCCGATGATGATTCCCGCAAGCGTTGCGAGTGGGATAGAAAAGATGAGTACGCCAGGGAACAACGCCGCACCGATGCTGCCCAGCAGCGAGAACGGCAGATCCGCGTAGATGACAAGCTCAGCCAGACGCGCCGCTTGTTGAGCAAACAGCACCGCCGTGAGCATCAATAATGAGAGGAAGATGTACGGCGCCATCGCGCTAACGATGTAGCGCGGGATGAGGAAGTGCTTGAAGTTAAAGTTCTGCGTAAACAAGTCTACAAGCGGACGCGCGGCATCCGTTCCAGAACTCGACCGATCATCTGAAACATCAGCTCGGCCATTTCTTTCTTCGTGTCATTCGACACTTCCCTTGCTGCTTCAGCAAACCTGGCCGGCGAGAGTCTCTCTGTCGTTCGCAAATGTGTGCGCAGCCGTTTCGAAACCGCGCTTCCCCTCCCCTGGCTGCACTGATAACAACGTAGCGATAAATCCGCGCCGAGATAAACTACTTCCTCACCGAACGTGTTATGACAGTTAACACACGTGCGCAAGTCCGGCAGAAATCCCTCGAGCTTCAACAACCACACCTCAAAGTAACGCAACACTGCTTCGAGATCTTCAGGAGTCTCTGACGCAGCTTCAAAACACGCCAGCGCCATTCGGAAGAGATTGTCGTTTGCCTGGTGTGGAGGTGAAAAGTCGATGAGCAAGTCGCCTATATAAGAGAAGCCCGTCAGTATCGAAGCATTCGACGAAAGGTTAAAGCGAGACTTTAAGATCTCGACCTGTCGAAACGAGACGAGCTCCTGATGTTCCTTTTCGTAATAAGTGAGATTGACGAGCGTGAAGGGTTCGAGTGCGGCACCGAAACGATTCTTCAGTTTTCTACAACCCTTGGCGACGCCCCTGATCAATCCTGCTGAGCGACTCAAACAAACGACAATCTTGTCAGCCTCTGCGAGATTGTAACTGCGCAGGATCAGGGCCTCAGTTTCAAATACAGCCATTTCACGACCACGGGATGAAGTACAGAATCCACGCCAGCACCAGCCCGATCACCATGAATTCAGCAAAGACTTTGAAGCCATAGATTATGCGTTCTTGCGCAGTGTCTTTCGCCATCGCACCAAAGATGATGGAAGCGAGTGCCGCAAATAGAGTCATCACGAGCAGGTGTCTCAAGGCTTCCTCCCTGCGGCGATGTCAAAGGCGTCGAGCATAGCCAGGTAATTCATCAGCCCCGCGATTAACAGAAAAGTGTTGCCATACTCGTAGGTCGCTCGCGCGGCCTGGACGGGATCGTCTGCGAAGCCGTATCCGAGAAGCCAGGAGATGATATAGAGCGCGCCGGTTCCGAGATTTGCGATCATCGGCGGCACTTGCAGGATTTGCGACGAACCTTCGGGGGCGTTCAGGTCAAACATGTGCCCGCCCATTGCGAGGCCGATGAAAAATGAAAGCCAAATCGCGCCACCCATCAATACCGCTCGCCACCACTTTTGTTGCAGCAGGTGACCGAGACCAGGAACGAACCAGGCTGCGGCGCCCATCAGCCATGCGGAGCCGGGGGCTGGCTCTACGTGGCCGGGGTGCATGCGTTCAGTCTTAACCAATTAGTCCTCCAAACAACTCAAATAGATGATTAAGGTTTTACATTAGAGCGGATGTTTCGCGCAAAGCCGCGCAGGTGCAAAGTTAAGTGTTCACCTTAGCCGTCGGCAGGTCGACTCCTTACGTCTCACGTTAGCTTTTCAGCGATATAGCAAATACGCCTCACGTAGTTCTTTAAACTCTGCGAGCGGCGCTTTTGTTTCATGCTCGATCTCTTCGAGTGGGGTTCCATTCTCAAACGCCTCTCGTATCTTTGCGGTTCCGCTGATCACGTCAAACGGGTTATTGTCGTAGACATACTCGTACGGCGGTATCTTCCAGCGAAACTCATCTCTGTACATGTCATGGATCAACTTCACCATCGCGATGCCTGCGAACCACGGCTCAAACGAATCTCGATCGGTGACGTGAATCTGCACTCCACCGCACGTGACACCAGCATGTTTTTGAAAAGTCGGCTGGAAGGCGCAACTCCGGAAATACACGCCTGACAATCCAAGACCATTTAATCGATCGGCGTAAGCGTCGGGATCGATGTAGGGCGCGCCGATCAGCTCGAAAGGCTTTGTCGTTCCTCTTCCTTCCGAAACCTGCGTGCCTTCGAAGTGCACCGTGCCTGGAAACACGGTCGCTGAATCAAGCGTTGGCATGTTTGGCGAAGGCAGCACCCATGGCGCATCGGTATCGTCATGCCAAAAGTCGCGCTTCCATCCGTTCATCGGAATCACTCCCAGATCGCATCCGATGTTGAAGTGCTCATTGAACATTCGCGCGAGCTCGCCGACTGTCATTCCGTGACGAGTCGGGAGGGGAAACTGTCCGACAAACGAAGCATACTCAGGTTCGAGGATGTTGCCGGCAACGTCGGTGCCGTTAATCGGATTCGGTCGATCGCAAACGAGCACTCTCTTCCCTAACCTGCGTGCCGCTCTCATGCAGTTGGCCAGCGTGTAGACAAACGTGTAGATGCGACAACCGACGTCCTGCATGTCAAACGCGAGCACGTCGATGTCCTGGAGCATCGCATCAGTTGGCTCGCGCGTCTCGCTGTAAAGCGAATGCACTGGCAAGCCGGTTTTGCGATCGACGCTGTGGCCTGTTTCGATCATGTTGTCCTGAACGTCGCCGCGAATTCCGTGTTGTGGACCAAAGAGCGCGCGCAGTTCAATGTCCGCGTGATCGTGCAGGAGATCCGCCGCGTGATGGAAAGAGTGATCGACAGACGCTTGATTGCAGATGAGGCCGACGCGCGCGCCGCGAAGCCAGTCATGGCCTTCTTCAAGTAATCTCTCAAGTCCGAGTTCGACGTGATGCGCGCGTGGCTTCAGTTCTTTTTCGCTTTCTCTTTCGAGAGTTAAAGTCATACTTGAAATCTCCTACCCGCACAAAACTGATCCGCCATTCACGTTCAGCACTTCGCCCGTGATGTGATCGGCCCACTCACTGCACAAAAAGACTACCGGTCCGGCAATCTCTTCCGGCTTAGCAACACGACCTAAAGGAATCGCTTTAATAATCGACTCGTGCTTCGCCGTATCGGCAAGCGCATCGGTGGTCATCTCTGTTTCGACCCACCCGGGCGCGACGCAGTTGACGTTGATACCGAAGCCGGCCAGTTCCGGCGCCAGCGACTTCGTGAAAGAGATCTGCGCACCCTTTGATGCCGCATAGTTGGAAACGTACGCTTCGCCTCGCTGACCCGCGGTAGAACTCACGATCACGATGCGTCCAAACTTCTGTTGCTTCATTAACGGCACTGCGGCACGACAGACTGACCACGTACCTTTGACGTTGATGTCGAGCGTCTTGTCCCAGAGTTCTTCCGAGATTGATTCGACTGGCCCACCTTCCCAAATACCAGCATTGCAAATCAGGAAATCTATGCGGCCGAAGTGTTCAAGTGTTTGTTGAAGTAGCCGCTCTGCCTCGTCGAGTCGTGAAACATCTGCCTGAATGGCAATTGCTTTTACGCCGTGTGATTGGGCCATGTTTACTGTCGCCGCCGCTGCGCCTTCATCTCTTACGTAATTGACCACGACGTGCGCTCCGCACGACGCGAGCAGTGCAACGACCGCTTTCCCGATGCCTCGCGATCCGCCGGTAACGAGCGCAACTCGATCCGCCAAACGCATTTCTATTCTCTTCACGCCTGCGTGGACAGCGAAGCAAGATGCGATTCACGCATGCTTGCCGCTTCGTTTACAAACGTCCGGAACAGACGTTGTGACAAAAGGTCATTCGCCCAGCCAAGCTCCGGGTGCCACTGCACTGCGAGGATAAACCGATCCGGCCGCGGATCTTCCATTGCTTCGATGACGCCGTCGGTGGTCCAAGCAGTTGCAACGAGGTTGGCGCCGACTGATTCGATTGCCTGGTGATGATGACTGTTCACTACAGCGTCGAGAGTTCCGGCGATCCTTGATAGCTTGCTGTTTTCCAACAGTCTCACGCGATGTGAAGGTCGATCGCGCGGCGGTCCCTGTTCGTGTTTGATGGCTTCAGGTACTTGCGACCTGATGTCCTGAATTAAGGAGCCACCTCGAGATACGTTGAGTATCTGCATTCCGAAACAGATCGCGAACAGCGGGATTCGCCTGCGCTCGACAGCTTCGATCACTAAGAGATCCGTTTCATCTTTGATCGTTTGCACAACGCCAAGCTCCGGATGCGGTTGCTGGCCGTATCGCAACGGATCGACGTCAGAGTCGCTGCCGGGCAACAGAATTCCGTCCAAACCTTCGACGACTGACTCGATGTAATCAGGCTTTGGAATCAGAGAGATGTGAATGGGGGCGCCGCCGGCTGCCTCGATTGCCTCGCTGTAATGACGCCCGAGATAGAACCGATCGGTAGTGTGTTCAATGCGCATCGTGATCCCGATGCGTGGTCGTTTTTGCATAATTTACTTCGCCGCGGCCTTTCTTGGCCAAGTCTTATAATACCTCATGTCGCTGCACAAGTTGTCTCATTCACACCGGGCTTTAGCCCGGTGCCGGACGACCGCATCAGCAGAAAACCGTTTCAACGGTTTTCGGCGGCTCGCAACGGAAACCGTTGAAACGGTTTCTTAACAACGAGAGCGCCTTTTCACCGGGCTGAAGCCCGGTGTGAATGAGAAGGACTTTGAGTCAAAGTAGTGTCCTTGACTTACATTGAAACGAGTTCCTATAGTCTCGCTAAAGAAACATGCACAAACAAAGAAATCGGGTTCGCAGTACGACGGTGCTGCTCGTCAGGAAGGACGCCAACGTAGCTCTCGCTGGAGACGGGCAGGTGACGATGGGCGAAACCGTGATGAAAGCGAGCGCCAAGAAGGTTCGGCGCCTTTATAACGATCAGATCCTGGCGGGTTTCGCGGGAGCAACCGGCGACGCCTTTGCACTGTTGACGCGTTTCGAGAGCAAACTCGAGCAGTATCACGGCAATCTCGAGCGCGCGGCAATCGAGCTGAGCAAAGAGTGGCGTACAGACAAGATGCTGCGCAATCTCGAAGCGCTGCTGATCGTCGCCGATAAAAAAGCTTCGTTTCTTTTGTCCGGGAACGGCGATGTAATCGCGCCTGATGAAGGTGTGCTGGCGATCGGTTCCGGCGGATCTTATGCGTTAGCTGCCGCGCGAGCATTGGTAAAAAACACGGATCTCTCTGCGCGGGAGATTGCTGTCGAAGCGCTGCGCATCGCGGGCGAGATTTGCATTTATTCGAATCAAAACATAATTGTTGAGGAGCTGTAAGGCTGTTTTAAGAAATGGTTATTTATTTGGCTGGAGAAGTTGATGAGGAAGCTCGGCTCGACGAGATGTCGCCTCGTCAGATCGTGACCGAACTCGATAAGCACGTTGTGGGACAGCGCAACGCAAAACGCGCGGTCGCAATTGCTCTGCGGAATCGTGTCAGGCGACAAAAGTTGCCACCCGAAATGGCAGTCGACGTGATGCCGAAGAACATCATCATGATCGGCTCGACCGGTGTTGGTAAAACCGAGATCGCTCGCCGTCTCGCGCGCATGTCCAACTCGCCTTTCCTGAAGGTCGAGGCTTCGAAGTTTACCGAAGTCGGATACGTCGGGCGCGACGTGGAAAGCATGATTCGCGATCTCACCGAAATATCGGTGGAGATGACGCGCCAGGAAAAGAGCGAAGAGGTCGCGGAAAAAGCAGAGCTGAACGTCGAGGAACGTATTCTCGATCTGCTGCTACCGCCACCGCGCGCCAGCGTCGGCTTTTACGACTTCGACGCCGACACGAGTGAAGAACCATCGACAGAGCTCGACGGCGCGACGCGTGACGAGCAGTTTCAACGAACGCGTGAGAAGCTTCGCACACAGTTACGCAGCGGCAAGCTCGACAATCGCCTGGTGGAGATGGAAGTACGGGAGAAGAACTTCCCTGTGATCGAGCTGGCTGGTCCACAAGGCGTCGAAGAGATGGGCATCAACATGAAAGACATGTTGGGCAACCTGTTTCAGGGTCGCACCAAGCGACGCAAGATGCGCGTCGACGAAGCGATGGAATACCTGATGCAGGAAGAGGAAGAGCGACTGATCGACATGGACCAGGTCGCACGTGCGGCGATCGAGCGAGTGGAGAACTCAGGTATCATCTTTCTCGACGAGATCGACAAGATTGCGGGCAGAGAGTCGGGACATGGTCCGGATGTTTCTCGCGAAGGTGTGCAGCGCGACATCCTGCCGATTGTTGAAGGCACGACCGTCAACAGTCGCTATGGGATGGTGCGCACCGATCACATTCTCTTCATCGCGGCGGGCGCTTTTCACGTTTCGAAACCGTCTGACTTGATTCCGGAGCTGCAAGGTCGTTTCCCGATTCGCGTCGAGCTGGAGTCGCTCACAGTCGAAGACTTCAAACGGATTTTGACCGAGCCGCGCAACGCGTTGATCAAGCAATACCAGGCGATGATGGAAACGGAAGGCGTGACGATTGAGTTCACCGCTGACGCGATCGATTCCATCGCGAATTACGCTGCGCAAGTCAATCAACAAACTGAAAACATCGGTGCGCGCCGTCTGCAAACCATCATGGAAAAGCTTTTGGAAGAGATCAGCTTCGACGGTCCCGATCTCGATCCGAAGCACCAGCGCATCGACGCCGCTTACGTTTCCGGCATGCTCTCCGAAACTGTGAAGGACCAGGACCTCAGTCGTTACATTCTGTGAAGCAACGGCCTAACCACAAAGGCACTAAGGCACAAAAGATCGGATTAAGGCTAAGCCAGGCTTTGTGTCTTTGTGTCTTTCTGGTTTTTATTCTCGGATGCGGCAAGCGCAGGCCGCCGCTGCCACCTGTCGAGCGCGTGCAGCAACGTACGGAGTTTCTTTCCGGCGCGCAGCAGGGAAACGAAGTCATTCTCAGTTGGCCTGCGCCGCAGCGAAACGCGCCTAATAGCAGCGTTCAAAGCATCAGGCGAATCGACGTTTACCGCCTCGCAGAAAGACCGGGTGCGCCGCTCGGTCTTACAGAGGATGAGTTCGCAGCCCGTGCGACGGTGGTGGGTTCAGTCACTTACGAACAGATTCAAACTGCGGGCGACACGCTGACGTATCGAGACGTGCTCGAACTCGCCGGACAGCCCACTCGCCTCCGCTATGCGATTCGTTATGTAAACGCGTCGGGCCAGCGAGCGGCGTTCTCCAACTTCCTGAGCATCGAGCCGGCCGCGCGTATTGCCCAGCCGCCCACGCTCTCGAACGACGTCAAGACCGCTGAAGATTCGATCACGCTCTCGTGGCAACCACCCGCGGCGAACATCGATAACTCGACGCCCGTGAATCTCCTCGGCTACAACGTCTATCGCACAGACGAATCGCAAACCGCGCCTGGCAATCAGCCAATCAACGCTGCACCCATTTCAGGAACGGAGTACTCGGACAAGAACTTTCAGTTTGGAAACAACTATCACTACATCGTCCGCGCTGTTTCGCTCGGCACGGGAGGCGCGCAGGTTGAGAGTCTTAACTCCAACTCTGTCGTGGTTACGCCGAAAGATGTGTTCGCGCCGGCTGCACCTGAGCGTCCGAGCATCGCAGCGCCGGAACCAGGGTCTGCTCGGCTTGCGATCTTTTTCGCCGCGAATAAAGAGACTGACATCGCAGGTTACAACATCTTTCGTTCGCTCGATCCGAATTTTCCCAAGCCCTGGGCCAAGCTGAATCAGACACTCTTGACGCGCACGACTTTTCAGGATGACAAGATTGAGCCGGGCAAGACTTACTATTATTACGTAACGGCAGTAGACAAGGCCGGCAACGAGAGTCCTCCATCTGAAGTCGGATCGGAGAAGGCGCCTTAACACGAGATGAAACTCTGTCGCATTTCACATCCGAGTTTGCCTGAGCCGCGCTATGCGGTGCTCTCAGGGTCAAAAGTTTTCCCTCTTCCTGTTGAGTACAACTTCGAGAACATCACGAACGAGGAAGGCGCGCTTGCGCTGGATGAAGTGAAACTGCTCGCGCCGGTTGCGCCTTCAAAGATCGTCTGTGTCGGGCGCAACTATCGCGAACACGCAGCGGAACTGGGCAACAAGATGCCCGACGAGCCCCTACTCTTCCTCAAAGCGCCATCGGCAGTGATAGCCTCGGGTGATTCGATTGACTTACCGCGCGCTTCACAACAGGTCGAGCATGAAGGCGAGCTTGGTGTCGTAATCGGACGCGTCGCACGGAAACTTTCGAGTAGCGACGATCCTTTGAGTTACGTGTTCGGTTACACGTGTGTAAACGACGTGACCGCGCGAGATCTCCAGCGAAAAGACGTTCAATTCACTCGTGGCAAATCGTTTGACACGTTTTGCCCAGTGGGGCCGTGGATTGAAACCGAGATCGATCCTGCCAACGCCGGCGTCGAAACCCGCCTGAACGGCGAAGTGAAACAAAAAGGCAACACGGCTGACATGGCATTTCCTGTCGCCTTTCTTATAACTTACATCTCTGAGATCATGACACTGTATCCCGGCGACTTGATTGCGACCGGAACGCCCGCAGGCGTTTCCCGCATGAAGCACGGCGATACGGTGGAAGTGGAAGTGACTGGGATCGGCGTTCTCCGCAACTCGGTGATCGATCCCAATGAATGATAGGAGTCTTGCTATGAAATTCTTTCTTGATACCGCAAATTTAAACGAGATACGCGAAGGCGCAGCGCTAGGGCTCGCTGATGGAGTGACAACAAACCCGTCGCTGATCTCGAAGGAAGGCAATGTTGATTTCAAGCAACATATCGCCGCGATCTGCGAGATCGTTCAGGGACCCGTCTCGGCGGAAGTGACGAGCCAGGACATAGACGGCATGCTTCGCGAGGGACGAGAGTATTCGAAGATTGCTCCGAACGTCGTCATCAAGTGCCCGCTGACGCGCGATGGTCTGAAAGCGACGCGACAACTGACAGACGAAGGAATGAAAGTGAACGTCACTCTGTGTTTCTCGCCTGCGCAAGCAATCCTGGCTGCGAAGGCCGGCGCAGCGTTCATCAGCCCGTTCCTCGGTCGCCTGGACGACATCGGTGAGAACGGTCTGCTGCTGCTGCAAAACATCATCGAGATCTATCAGAACTACAGTTGGCAAACAGAAGTGCTGGCCGCGAGTTTGCGCCACCCGATTCACGTGATCGAAGCCGCGCGCATGGGCGCAGACATCGCGACGATGCCGTTCAAGGTGATCGATCAACTATTCAATCACCCGTTGACGGATAAAGGACAGGCGCAGTTTCTGGCCGACTGGGCCAAGAGGAAATAGTCGATCGAGACAGCGGAAACAATCGTCGTCAGCGTGCTGAAATACGATGGGCGTGAACATCGTCGCTGGCCTGCTCGGATTGCAAAAACTGAAGGATCGCTCATCGTGCTCGATGCAGTGTTCGACGAGGAGATCGAACACGAACTGCTGGGCACGATCGCATCGGGAACGATCAGCACCGAGTACTACTGGCTGGATCGCTGGTACAACGTCTTTCGGTTCAGTGACTCAAATCATTCGGTCCGGAACTTTTACTGCAACGTAAATCAGCCGCCGAGTTTTGACGGGCGCGTTCTGAGCTATATTGATTTGGACATCGACGTGCTGGTCGCGCCCGACTTCACATACAAGGTTCTCGACGTCGAAGACTTCGAACAAAACGCCAGGCGTTACGGCTATCCGCACCAGGTGCAGGCGAATGCGCGTCGAGCGCTGGCGGATTTGATCGAGCTCATCGAAGCGCGGGCGTTTCCGTTCAACGAGTAGATATGGCCTCAAAACAACAACCGAAACAATCAAAAACGCGGCTCGATATTTTGCGCGAGCGAAGCGTGCAAGCCGAAGAGGGCGGCGGGACCGCGCGCGTGCAGAAACAGCATGACGCGGGAAAGATGACGGCACGCGAGCGAATCGAATTTCTGCTTGATGAAGGATCCTTCGAAGAGTTTGACAAGCTCGTGGTCCATCGTTCGAAAGACTTTGGACTCGATAAGCAGCTTTACCCCGGCGACGGCGTGATCACCGGGCACGGATTGATTGACGGGCGCAACGTGTTTGTCTTTGCACAGGACTTCACGGTGTTTGGTGGTTCCCTGTCCGAGACGCACGCTGAAAAGATCTGCAAAGTGATGGACCTCGCGATGAAGGTCGGCGCTCCGCTTATCGGTCTGAACGACTCGGGCGGCGCGCGCATTCAGGAAGGTGTTGTCAGTCTCGGTGGTTACGCGGACATCTTCCTGCGCAACACGTTGGCGAGCGGAGTGGTGCCGCAGATCAGTTGCATCATGGGGCCTTGCGCGGGCGGCGCGGTGTACAGTCCGGCGATCACTGACTTCAACATCATGGTGAAGGACACGTCGTACATGTTCATCACCGGTCCGGACGTGATCAAAACCGTCACGCATGAAGAAGTCACGAAAGAAGCTCTCGGTGGTGCCGTTACGCACAACAGCGTTTCGGGTGTCGCGCACTTTGCTGCTGACTCCGACGAGCATGCGCTGCGTATCGTGCGCGAGCTTTTCTCGTTTATTCCGTCGAACAATCTTGAAGATCCGCCGCGCGTCGAGGTTCGCGATCCGGTCGACCGTCTCGAACCGAAGCTGAACGACATCGTGCCGGAAGCTTCAAATCAACCTTACGACATTCGCGACGTCATAAACGCGGTTGTCGATGATGGCTACTTCTTTGAAGTACACCAGATGTTCGCGCCGAACATTTGTGTTGGGTTTGCGCGACTTGGTGGACGTTCCGTCGGCATCGTTGCGAACCAGCCCGCGTTTCTCGCGGGCGTGCTGGATATCTCGGCCTCCATCAAGGGCGCGCGTTTTGTTCGCTTCTGCGACTGCTTCAACATTCCGCTGATCACGTTTGAGGACGTGCCCGGTTTTTTGCCGGGTGTTTCGCAGGAGCACGGCGGCATCATCACGCACGGCGCGAAGCTGCTTTATGCGTTTGCCGAAGCGACCGTGCCGAAGGTGACCGTGATCACGCGCAAGGCGTACGGCGGCGCTTATTGCGTGATGGCATCCAAGCACATCCGCACGGACGTTAACTTCGCCTGGCCATCGGCGGAGATCGCAGTGATGGGAGCTGAAGGAGCGGTGGGTATTCTCTACCGGCGCGAGCTCAACGAGGCACAGGACAAAGAGTCAGCGCGCAACAGCAGGATTCTTGAGCTGCAAGAGAAATTCGCCAACCCCTACATCGCCGCGGAACGAGGTTTCGTCGACGAAGTGATCGAGCCAGCACAAACAAGACCCAAACTCATTCGCGCTCTGACTCTCCTGGATAACAAACGCGACACCAACCCTCCACGAAAGCACGGCAACATCCCACTGTAGCCTCATGCAGCGAAGTGCTCCGGAGGAGCACCATGTTTATAGCTTTAACCCCTAATAGCTGTGCGCTCCAGCGGAGCGCAATGTGTTTTGGCGGATCAGTTTACATTCCGCTCCTGACGGAGCGGAGGAAAGTTAGTAATGTGGAGCTATAAACATGTTGCTCCTTTGGAGCAAATCGTGGCTATTCTGTTGGCTCGAAGGATATGAGCCGTGAGGCTGGATCGAAGGTGACGCGAAACGGGAATAAGGCGCGGCGTCCGATGATGATCGGTGTTCCCGGCGCAACGCCAGTCAGCACGTCGGTCGGTACGTGATTGAGAACGAGCGCGCCTATGCTCACGGTCATTGGTTCCACCTTTCGTGATTGAACCGTTCCACCGCCCAGGTCGTGAGTCGCATTTCCACTGCCTCTGTGATTCCCTACTTCATTCAACGCGAGTCCAAAACTCGATCCCGTGTCGATAAGTGCCAGGCGACCATCGCCGAGCCGGACAAACGGTCGATCACTCCCAACCCAACGCACCACTGCGCCGTCTTTCGGAACGTTATTCAAACGCAGCCGGTACGTAGCCGTGTCAAGAACCTGTAACTCACGATTCGGCAGGTCCACCGAATATCCAAATGGCTTGAAGACTTCAGTCGGATCCAAAATCCCATCAATCGAACCCGGCAGGTTACCCACGATCGCAGCCGAAAAACTTCCGGGAACGTTATTGTCCGGCCTGCCTAACGCAAGCCCCGCAATGTGTGTCTCCTGATCCGAAGAAATCGGCGAGGTGCTGAGACCTCCCACGAGCGGCCTGCGAAACTGCGTGACTTGCAGCCGCGCCCGCTCAACCACGCTGCGGCTGATCAGCGAAACGCCGGCGCCTGTGTCAATCGCAAAGACAAACGGACCGGCGCCATTGATCCATCCGCTTGCCAACAGCCCACTGCTCTCGTCACGCAGTCGAATGGGAGCCACGGGGCCACTCATTCGCTGCACCTCACGCCGCTGAACACGTTGATGGGCGATTCCTCTCATCGGAATCGCCCATGCAACTATTGCAACACTGAGGGTACTAAGAGCGATAGCAAGTTTAGCTTTGCTCACTACTCCAGACCTCCCGAGATTCAGAAGTTCCAGTTAGTAGTTGCGGTTTCTGTTGCGCAGTTTGTAGGTCCACAACGCGGAACCACCACCACCCGACAGCGCACCGATCGCAGCACCCTTCTTACCGCCAATCAGTCCGCCGATGACAGCGCCGGCGCCGGTACCCATAGCAACCGTCAGCTTATCGCGGTGCTTGTTCCAGAAGCTGCGCTTCTGCGGCTGATAGTCGTAGTAAACCCGATTCGAGGCCGTGCGGCTGCCGCTATTGCGATAGACAACTCGTGCCGGAGCACGGCGGGTGCTCGTCACCGTTCGCTGTTCGGCTGGAGACGTAGCTGCGGCGAATCCATCCGCGAAACCTGTTTTATACGCCGTCTGCTCGCCTGCAGTATTGAACTCGGCCGGAACCATTTCATTGTCCGAAACCTGTTCAGCGGTTGGAGCCGCGGCCTTTTCCTGTGCTGAGGCGACTCTGGTCTCAGCCGTAGCCGGCTGACTCTTGTGCATAACCAATGCGCCTACCGAACCACCGACTAATGCCGCAATCAAGGCCACTGGTAGTAATTTGTTTGTCATAATCATCGCTCTGCTTCTCCTTGCAAAAGATCCAGTACTTCCCAACGGTCGTCGGGAATTCTGCAAGAGCTATTCCTAAATGTCGGGGAAACTGAATTCTAGCAATCAACGCTGGAAAAACGTGACTTGCAAGAAATTCACAAGCGAAATCCAATGTTTATAGTGAGATGACTACCCGATATGGGCCACAGAAAAACGCGGATGGAATACGGATTTTAATCCGTCTCCATCCGCGTACACCTGTTGGTTTAATTTTAGGCAGCGCGTTGTGCCGGCTTGTTTAAGAGCTCGAGAGCTTTCTTCAGTTGAAGATCGTCAGCCGCTGGTTTCGCTGCGGGAGCCGGCGTTGCTTCGCGCTTCTCGTTTCCTTGTTCGGGTTTGTTGATGTCGTCGTCATCGTTACCCGTCAGATCGTCCGGGTCGACGCTTTCGGAAATCTCCTGGCTTTTAACTTCGACCGTTGGAGTGACGCCGGAATGAGCGCGATCCTCGCCCAGGAATGTCTTGCCGTTGGCGCTCGCCCATTTAACCGTCGTCAGCAGCAGGCCATCGCCACCACGCAGTGAAAAGAGCTGCTGTTCGGTGCCGGCGCCAAAACTCTTCTCGCCGACAACTTGACCGCGATTTCGATCCAGCATCGCTGATGCGACAACTTCAGCCGGACCGGCAGTGCCAGTGTCGATCATCGCTACCACCGGGCCTGAAAACAGCATCGCCTTCGGATCGGCCTGAAATGTTTTCAACGCCTTTCCTTCACGACCGATCGTTTCAGCAATCACGCCGTCTTTGATGAAGAGATTCGCAACCGCCACGGCTTCCGTCAGCGACCCACCCGCCGTATCGCGCATATCGATCACGATCTTCTGCGCGCCCTGCTTGAGCAGATCCTGCAGGCGGTTCCGTACGTCGGCGGCTTCGCCGTCCGCAAAACTGTTGATGCGCAGAATGCCCACGCGTCCGGCTTCCATTCGCGCTTCCGCCGGGGCTGCTCGCATCGCCCCGCGCTTCACGGTAACTGTCAGCGGGCTCGAATTCGCACGCAGCACGCGCAGCTTCACTTCCGTGCCGGCCGCGCCATTCAAAAGTTGTTTGGCGTCGTAAAGAGAAATGTCTCGTGTGGCTTTGTTGTCGATGTACTCGATGATGTCGCCCGCTTTGATTCCAGCCTGATCCGCCGGCGAACCCTTCATCGGCGCGACTACGTAGAGATAAGAAGCGACCTGTGAAAGCTCGGCGCCGATACCGACCAGATTGTCTTTGTTGCCGGCGTTGTATTCGCGCACTTGCTCGGGCGTTAGATAGGTCGAATAGGGATCCAGCCCGTAAGCCAGGCCGCGCAAGGCGCCTGCCCGAACCTTCTCCATGTTTGGTTCATCTACATAATCGTTCTGAATGTGCTGGAGAACGCTCTCAAAGATACGCAACTGCGCATTGGGATCGTTTGCCGGCTGTTGCGCGCGCGTGGAAATCCAACCACCCACGGCCGTGTAGAGAGTTAACGTTGCGGACAGCAGAGTCAGAATGAACTTGGTACGAAATGACATTTACCTACCTCGTGTATTACGTTAGAGCCCGGACCAACAAAGATCGTGCGTTTGCGAACGCGCGTTTGCGAATCGAAACGTATGATACAGGCGGCATTTACAGGGTGCAAGCTAAAGCTTAAGTGAAAAGAGCCAAAGACCATCAACAGGTTACCGGACCAATTCTCGCTCTCGATCTCGGCGAAAAACTTGTCGGGACGGCGATCTCGGACGAGAGGTTGATTACAACTAAACGACTCCCGCCACTCAAACGTTCGAATTGGAAAAAACTACTTCAGGACGTTCGAAAACTAGTCGAGCGCTTTGACGCGCAAATGATAGTAGTTGGTTTGCCGCTCAGGATGGATGGAACTGAAGGTGACGCCGCCAAAAACGTCCGCCGGCTCGCGTCAAACCTGGCCAGATCCATCGCGCAGCCGGTCTATCTTCAGGATGAGCGCTTGACTTCCTTCGAAGCGACGGAGAATTTAAAGACCGAAGGCCTGAAGCTTGAAGACATCCCGGCACTCGTAGACGGCGAAGCGGCAGCCACCATCCTGCGAGACTTTCTCGTAACCGATCAGGAGCGAATGCGCATCGATCCGTCTGCAGAAACTGAAAATCAGGACACAACACAGGAATGAAGCGGCTAATACTTCTGATAATCCTCGTGGGCCTGCTCGCCACGGCTGCTCTTGGAGCCTGGACCTATTACGACCTCCACAAACCCGTCGCCCACACGAAAACCGGCCAGTACATCGAAATTCCCAGAGGCACATCGCCGAGTTCGATCGTCAGCAAACTGGTTGCGGAAGGCGTGCTCAAGCACGAATGGCCCTTAAAGTTTTACTTGAAGAGCACGGGCGTAGGCTCGACGCTAAAGGCCGGCGAATACGACTTCCCTTCGCCGATCACACCCCTCGGCGTCCTGGCCAAGCTTCAGCAGGGCCAGCGGCGACTCAACCGCCTGACCATCATCGAAGGCTGGACCCGTTGGGACATTGCGCGCGCGATGGTGCAGGTGCCCGAATTTAAGCTCTCCAGCGAGTCTGAGGCGTTGGAGTTAATGAATAATGTTAAGTTGATCAATGACCTCGACCCGGAAGCGAAGAACCTGGAAGGTTATCTGTTCCCTGACACGTATGAGTTTTCTCCTGAAATGACCCCGGCCGATTTTATCGAGACGATGGTGTCGCGGTTTCGCAGCGTCTGGAAACCTGACTGGACGGACCGTGCCCGCAGCCTCAACTTCACGCCGCGGCAGATCGTGACGACAGCCTCGATCATCGAGACCGAAGCGAAACTTGCGGATGAGCGACCCCTCGTAGCGTCCGTCATCTACAACCGTCTTCGTAAGGATATTCCGCTCGCCGTTGATTCCAGCATCATCTATGCGTCGAAGCTCGAGGGAAAGTGGCGTTACGATGGGAAGGTCTACCTGAGTGATTTACAGAGGCGCTCGCCATACAACACGCGGATCTATACGGGACTGCCGCCCGGACCAGTCGCCTCACCTGGCGAGAGCTCGCTCAAAGCTGCTTTAAACCCGGCCACGTCTGACTATCTCTACTACGTTCGCAACCCCGATCGAAACGACGGCGCGCACAACTTCTATTCAAACGGCGCCGAGTTCGAAACAGGCGTTCAAGCCCTGCGCAAGTGGGAACGCGACCGCGACGCGAGAGAAGCACAAGAGAAGTAAGCCCCAAAGAGGCACAAAAATCACAAAAATGATTTTGAGCTTTTTGCGCTTCTTTGTGGCAACAAATTCTTTGTTTTCTTACTCCAAAGTCTGGCTTGTCTTTGACTGACCGTTAATCTATTCTCAGTTTACGAGTCCCCGGTGAAGTTCATTGCAATTTGAAAAGCAAGGTGTCGCTATGTTGCGCATAATCACTGGTCTGCTGATATTGATTGCCTGTTCAGTCCCGGCATTTGCACAGGCAGCAAAGGGTGTCGACAAGCAAAACGAGCGCGTTCGAGATAGCGGTTCGGAACGAACGCCGGCGAACAACGGCAACAAGACCGACGTCGGCGCCGGTCGCGGAATGGACTTCGGTCGTGGTCGCACTCCCGAAACACCTCCCCTCCCGAATCCTTATCGCTTAAGCGGACGACGCGACGTAATTCTCAACGCGGTGCAGGAACTGATGCGCGATCGCAAGCTAGTCGTCGATGAAGCTGCGTCGAGAATGTCCGACGGAATCATCGTCAGCCAGCCTTTCACGTTTACCAAAGGCGCCGTCGTCGCTGAAGCAGACTTGAGCAGATACGCTGACGTGCCTGCGTCGAGTGCGCGAGGATGGACCCGCGGTCGTTACACCCTGACGGTTGAAATTCAACCGATCGATGGTTCGACTGCAAACGTCGCAGTTAATGCAAAGGTTGAAGGACGCACTGATGGAGCGACCGGAGCTGAGTGGACCACGCTACGTAGCAGCGGTCTCGCCGAAGATCAGTTTCTCGACGGTTTGATTTCGGCTGTAACCGGCGCGCCTCCTCCGGGCCGAAATCCGCAGCCGTGAAGATAGTTAAGGTTTATGATTAACGATCCCTTTCATCAGGAAGAAGCCATTGCCCGCGAGCGAGAGTCAAACAAAGGAAAGCTGCTCGCGGTGGTTTGTGCTGTGGCTGTCACCGCATTGCTGCTGGTAGGCTACGGCTTCATTCGCAAGTATCACGCGCAAAACGTTCTCGCTGAAAACACACCACCGCCAGTCGTCGAATCTGGTCCAAAAGGACCACCGCTGGCGCACGTCGTCATTGATGAACCTACGTTATCGAATGGCATGACGACGATTGGCGGCGTCGTAAAGAACATTTCGAAGCAGGAACTGACTAATCTTTCGGTGGTGATTGAATTGCGCAACCGAAAAAACGGCGGGCTTGAAGAGAGCGTGTTGCCTGTTAAGCCAGCTCAACTACAACCTGAACAGGAGGGCTCTTACGCAGTAACATTGCCGGTTCAAAGGGTCGCTTCCATTCGGCTCGCGGGTGTGAAAGCGCATCCGCAATCGACTTTGATTGCTTACAGCTCCTCGCAGGGTAAGAAGCGAACTCCCGAGCGACTCCAGCCGGAGGTCGTGAAGCGTGGTAGTTCTGGCAAGCCCGGAGAGTTTCTTAACTCACCCGACAATCCGGCGCGCGTTCCGTAGTCTCCCTCCAGTATTGATTTTAAGTTTTAGTTTAGGGGTCGGCGTGCCGATTGTTAAAGTGAACCCTCAGAGCGGAATAAAGAAAATTTTCAAAGTCGTTTTGCTTCTGAGCTTCGTCGTTGTGTTTGGGCGTGGTGTCGCTGCCGGCCAGTTTCGTCCACAGTCACGACCAACTCCGACTCCCCCACCGCAGCCCATCAATGGAACATCCAGAGATGATGAAAGAGGTCCTCTCACAACCTTCGAAGAAGAGATGCGTGCGAAACGCCTGATCAAGATGGCTGAAAAGGAGCATGAGGAAAACCTGAAGCGCGCGAAAGAGATCGCAGAGATTGGTAAAGAACTTCAGGTGAACCTCAAAGATAAATCAGTTCTCGATCGAGATTCACTGAAGAAAGTCGAACGTCTCGAGAAGCTCACCAAAAAGGTCCGCAGCGAGGCCGGGGGCGAAGATGAGGACATTACAATCGCCGACCGTCCCGCAGACCTCTGCGCGACTGTCACACAAATCGCCGAGGCGAGTGAATCATTGTCAAAGAATGTTCAGGACACTCCCAGGCAAGTTGTGTCGGCGTCAGTTATCGGTAAGGCTAATGTTTTACTTGAGCTAATCAAGATGGTCCGAGGCTTCGTTGGTAAACCCTGATGATGCGCAAGACGATTCTCTTCCTGCTTGTAATCGTGTGCGTTGGCGCGCAGGTCGCGCTCGCGCAGGACGACGACGTGGTTCGCGTTAACACCGATCTCGTGGTGCTGAACGTCACCGTCACGGACAAGGCCGGCAATTATGTGAAAGCGTTGAAGCAATCCGACTTCAAGATTTACGAAGACGGAGTTGAAGTTCAGCCGAACACGATTGCGAGCTTTTCGCTTCACGAGTCTCCGTATGCAGCGGTGGTGCTGTTGGATAGTTCGGGCAGCATGGAAGCGCGATTCACACTCGCACGCTCGGCGGCGATCAGATTCCTCGATGGGCTGCGTGAAGAGGACGTAGCGGCGGTTTACCGGTTCGATTCGAAGGTTGAGCGTGTGCAGGAGTTTTCCGGTGGCAGAGACCTGGCGCCGACGGCGTACACGATTCGCGCCAAGGGCATGACGACTCTCAACGACGCAATCGTTGAGGCTTCGAAGACGCTTGCGGATCGTCCCGAGCAACGCAAGGCGATCGTGGTCCTGTCAGACGGGATGGATACTTACAGCAAAGCGTCGAGTGAAAAAGCAGTCGAGAGCGCACTGGCGATTGGTGCGAGCATTTACGCGGTTGATATGTCGAGTCTGGAAGTAGCGGGATCGATGAAACAGCAGGGCGCAACTTCGTTAAAGGGATTCGCGGAAAAGACTGGTGGAAGATTTATTTCAACGGCTGGTGGTCCAGCATTGCGCGATGCTTTCGCCGGCATTGCAGAAGAGTTAGGACATCAGTACACGATCTCTTACCGTCCGCTGAACAAGAAACGCGATGGAAAGTGGCGCACGTTGGAAGTGAAGTTATCGCGAGAAGATCTGACGGTGCGCACACGCAAGGGTTATCGTGCGCCTAAGTAATCATCTGGAAGTCTTCGTAAGCGACTTATCTTTGTGCCGCTCAAACGCAAGCTCAATTAACGTCTCAAGCAATCTCGGAAACGGCAATCCTGACGCTTCCCACATCTTCGGATAACCCGATACCTCAGTCAGCCCAGGCATCGTGTTCAACTCATTCACTACGAGTTCTCCGCCATTGCGCGGCAAAAAGAAATCGACTCTCGCGAGGCCTGTTCCATCAATCGACTGAAACGCCTGAATCGCCATCCGCTGAATCTTTGTCATCATCGACTTCGACAACGGCGCAGGCACCACAAAACTCACGTTCCCCGTATTTGTGTACTTCTCTGTGTAGTCGAGAAACCGCGCAGCCTCGTCATAGACCACATATTCACCCGGCAAACTCGCTTTCGGTTCATCGTTGCCGAGCACCGCGCACTCGATCTCACGCGCGACGAGCTCTTCTTCGACAATGATCTTCCGATCGTATTCAGCAGCCAGATCGATCGCATCACTCAAAGACTTCTTGTCCGTCGCTCGCGACACGCCAACAGACGAACCGAGATTCGCCGGCTTCACAAAACACGGCAGACCGATGTCGCTCGTGACCTTACGTATTACTTTAGCCGGATTGTTTCGCCACTGAGATCGCAGGAACCAGATGTATTTGCAGATCGGCAAACCCGCCTGCACAAAGAGCGACTTCATCGTCACTTTGTCCATGCCGCACGCTGACGCAAGCACTCCGCAACCGACGTACGGCACATCCGCCATCTCAAGTAATCCTTGAAGAGTGCCGTCTTCACCGTAGGTGCCGTGCAGTGCTGGAAACACAACGTCGAGCTTCTCTCCTGTAAACGCGTGTTCGTTGCCGTCGAGAGAAATTAAACCTTTGCGTGAAGGATCGCCGAGCAGTGCGACGTCGCCCGTGACCGTGTGGGTCTTCGAAGGTAAGAGCGCGTGGACAGCGGTCGGCAGAAGTTGGGCCGACTCCGCCGGAGCGAGCCACTTCCCTTCTTTCGTGATCGCAATCGGCACCACCTCAAACTTCCGCCGATCGATAGCTTCGACAATCGCGCGCGCGGATCTGATCGAAACTTCGTGTTCACCCGATCGTCCGCCGAAGATGACCCCGACGCGAAGCTTTTTCGCCACTCTTGCTGTCCTTTACAGAATTGTTTTGCCCAACGCCGACAGAATCAGCTCGACGCCTAATTCCGCCGTCTTATTATTAACATCAAGCGCGGTATTGATCTCGACAATTTCCAGCATACGCATGCCGCCAGCCTCGGCAATCTTCTCCATTCCGAGATGAGCTTCGCGGTACGTGAGCCCGCCGCGCACGAGCGTGCCGGAGCCGGGAGCGTCACCCGGATCCAAAGCATCGACGTCGAACGTGACTGCGTAACCTCCTGTGCCACGTGAAGCGATGGCAATGGCGTCGTCCATGCAGGCGCTCATGCCGCGCTCGTCGATGTCGCGCATAGTGAAGAAACGGATTCCGAGTTTCCTGATCAGTTCTCTTTCGCCGGGATCGATGTCGCGCGCGCCGACGTGAACACACAGCTTCGGATCGAGCTTCGGCGCAAAGCCGCCGATGTTCGTTAGCTCAGGCGCGCCATATCCCAGCAGCGCGGCCAAAGGCATGCCGTGAATGTTGCCAGACGGAGTTGTTTCAGGCGTGTTTATATCGGCGTGCGCGTCAAACCAGATCAGGCCGATGGTCTTGTCCTGCTTTTTATAGTGAGCGACGATGCCGGCAAACGATCCGATTGCGATGGAGTGATCGCCGCCGAGTACCAGCGGCAGTTCTCCAGCATCAAGTATTCCTTGAACTTCTTTTGCGAGTTCTTCGCAGGCGTTGCTGATCTCGCGGACGTATTTGAGTTTGTCGTCCACTTCGGGGAACGCCTGTGGGCGTTCGAGCCGCATGTCACCGAGGTCATGAACTGTGTAACCGAGTCTCGCGATGCGCTGGTTGAGACGCGCGACACGCAATGCGGCCGGTCCCATGTCGACACCTGCCATGCTCGCGCCGTAGCCAAGCGGCACGCCAAGAATACTGACCGATTTGTTTGGTTCTGCGATCATCCACCTAAGTTGAAGTTGAAGCCGCCACCGCCGCTACCCTGAGTCGGGAAGAAGGGTTTCAACAGGCCCGCGAGTGCCGCAAGGTTTCTGGTTTGAATTAACAGTTCACCTGGGCCGGTAAACTCGGCGACGATACCTTCGCCGCTCATCATGCTGCGGAAGAATCCGGATGCTGCTTTGCGAAGCGTGTACTGCGTTGTGCCTTCCCAGGCTACGAGATGTCCTGTGTCGACGACGTAACGTTCGCCCGGTTGCAGTCGCTTACGATGGATCGCGCCAAAGGATGAGACGAGCAGCAGTCCCTGCCCCTGGACCATCAGCACGAACAATCCTTCGCCTGCGAAGAACGACTTCGCGCCGCCCCATTTCGTATCGACCGTCAGACTCGCGTCGCCAGCGAGGTAAGAGCTGGATTGTACGAAGAATGGCTGTCCGGCGAGTTCAATTGCAGCGATGTCTCCGGGCGCGCCGGGAGCAAGCGTTACTTCACCTGGACCACCGCGCGCAGTAAACGTCGAGATGAATGCCGACTCGCCGCCGGCCGCTCTTTTGAGCGCGCCCATGAGACCGCCCTTCATCTGTGACTGCAGCTCGATATTGGCTGACATCGAAACCATCGCGCCTGCTTCCGCCTGGATCGATTGCTCAGCTTGTAGTTGAAGAACGGCGAGCGAGAACGATGGTTGATGTAACACTTCATAGTTGTAGCCTCTACCCTGGCCACGCGAATCTTCATCGATCTGAATTCCGCGACCAGCGCCTGGATTAACGGGCTGCGTCGCAGCCGGAGCCAAACGATGGCCACACGCTCCGCAGAAGGTCGAACCAGGAAGTAATTGAGCACCACACTTCGGACAATTCATAACACTCCTTGTTTTAGCCGCGGATTAACACGGATTACGGCCGGATTCGGTAAAGCATACGCGGGAATGGGATCGTTTCTCGAATGTGCTCGATGCCGCACATCCACGCGGTACAACGCTCAATGCCCATTCCAAAGCCGCCGTGCGGAACACTGCCGTACCGCCGCAAGTCGAGATACCACTCAAACGCTTCCTGCGGAAGCTGGTGCAACGCGATCTGCTCCTTGAGAAATTCGAGCGACGTCGCGCGTTCACCACCGCCAATCACTTCGCCATAACCCTCCGGCGCCAGCACATCTACTCCCAACGCAAGCTCCGGCCGCTCGGGATCTCTCGCCATATAAAATGCTTTGACCGCCGCGGGATAGTGATGCACCATCACCGGTCTATCGAAGTGGCTCGAGAGATACGTCTCGTCAGGAGCGCCAAAGTCTCCGCCCCATTCAAACTTCGACTCCAGCGCGCCTTTCTCAAATCCCTGCTGAAGCATCTTCACCGCCTCATCGTAGTGAAGACGCGGAAACGGCGGCACGATCGCTTCGAGCTTCGACGTGTCGCGCTCCAGCACTTTCAACTCTTCACTTCTCTTTTCGAGCACTTGCGCCGCGATGTACGAGAGCATGCGCTCCGACAAGCTCATCACGTCCTCGAGCGTCGCGTAAGCTACCTCCGGCTCGACCATCCAGAACTCAGTTAAGTGTCTTCGCGTTTTGGACTTCTCCGCTCTGAAAGTCGGACCAAAACAATAGATCTTGCCGAATGCCGCGGCGTTGGCTTCGTTGTAAAGCTGACCCGATTGCGTCAGGTACGCCTTCTCGCCTTCGAAATAATCCACTTCGAAGAGCGTCGTTGTCCCTTCACACGCAGCCGGAGTAAAGATGGGCGCATCACAAAGCGTAAAGCCATCATCGTCGAGGAAATTCCTAACCGCCTGGACTACGGTGTGCCTGACCTTCAGCACCGCGTTCTGCCGCCGCGAGCGCAGCCACAGGTGCCTGTGGTCCATGAGAAACTCAGTGCCGTGTTCTTTGGGCGTGATCGGATAATCGTGGACTTGTTGCAGGATCTCTGCGTCGCTCACGTCGATCTCGTAACCGCCGGGCGCGCGACTGTCCTCGCGCACGGTGCCTTTGATCACGAGCGCTGATTCCTGTCCCAATCCCTTCAACTGCTCGAACAACTCAGGCGAGATCGCATTCTTCAAAACGACGCACTGCACGATGCCGGTGCCGTCGCGCAGTTGTGGAAACAGGATCTTCCCACTGGAGCGCATGTTGTAGAGCCATCCTTTAAGGACTACCTCAGCGCCGGCGTGCTTTGAAAGTTGGTTGATGTAGGTGTGATTGTTCGAACCGTTTGCGTGTAATTGAATTGTCATCTAGAAACCGAAGTAATTAGTTAATACGTTCCTTTAACATCCTACGCAGTGTGGGGAATCTTTCAAGCCATTCGGCGGCCTGCAGAACAATCTGGAGCGTGGGTTGGATGAACTGCTGGTAGACGGACGCTCTTCCGCAGACTGCGGTCTGATACGAGAAGGTGCCCGTCGCTTTCAATCCGCGCTGAATGGTCATGAGTCGAAATTCGAGCGCGAAATCATCGGGGTCGATCGCGCCGAGTCCGAGCAAGCGTCGCTCTTCGAGAAAGAACAATCGGTGAGCGCGCAGCTCGGCGAGCGATGGTGGACACGGTTGTCGATCGAGTAGAAATGAAACGAGATCATAACTCGCCGGGCCCATACGCGCGTCCTGGTGATCCACGATGCGGATTTGTTTCCGGTTGTCGATCATCAGGTTGGAAGCGTGATAGTCGCGATGACAAAGCACGCGCGGCACGGCTGCGAGCTCGGCGGCGATGTCGTTCAGTTCAGCTTTCAACTCCGCGACTTCGGCATGACGCAGCGTCTCACCACGCAGACTGCCGAAGTAGTGGTCAAAAAAGAAATCGAGCTCCCACGACAGCTTCGCTTCGTCGAAAGCCAAACGGCTGGCGATCGAATGCGTCTGGTAGGCCCGCTCAGTTGCGTTCTGAATCTTCGCGATCAGTGCAATTGCCTGCTCTTTGTACTCGTCACACTGGTCGTCAGACTCTTCGTCGTAAACATGAAAGAGCTGCCGATCGCCCAGATCCTCCTGCACGATGATCCCTGCATTGCCATCGACCGCGTAAATCTCCGGCACCGGAATCTCGCAATCGAGAAACAGGCGCGTTACGTCGAGATACGGATGGAATTCGGGATCGAACGGCTCGGGATAGACCGCAGCTACCGCGGTTCGCTTCTTCCAGCCGATCCGGTAATACTGGCGCGTTGACGCATCAGGAGTAAGAGGGATGACTTCCTTGCTTGCGACACCTTGCTGCTCGATGAATCTCGCAAGACGATCTGACGCCGAGGATTCAAATACGTTAGAAATCACAGGTTTCGGAGCACTCATCTGGTTTTCGTTGGGAGCTTGCGGCGTCAACCGGCGGATTGTATCACAGTGGAACGATAAAGTTTTCACCCTGAAAATGACCGGGTAATGACTTCGCAGGCGGCGTTTTGCCTTCGACTAACCGCCGCGGCACGACCACCGCATCCTCGATGATCTCACCAGCGTTGATCTTTACGTCGTCAGCGAGTATGGCGCGGTTGACACGAGCGCCGGCGCCCACTTCCACGTCGTCCCAAAGAACGGCATCGGTAACCGTCGCTGACTCAGAGACCAACGTGTTTGCTCCAGCGACGAGCGACTTCCCTTCTTCCTTCAACAGCTCAACACTGATGTCCAGATATCGCTTCAAGGTCGATAGCTCACGCCACTTTCCCGAAGCGACATGTCCGGCAATAATCTCGCCGTTAGCCATGGCTTTCGGGTAAACATCAACAACAGAATCTGAAAACACACCACGCGGGACGTATTCAAATATTCGCGGCTCGAGAATGTGAATCCCGGTGAACATCAGCGGCACAGGACCTTCAGCGACAGGCATGCCGCCAAATCGTCGTACTCGTCCAGCTTCAGTTTCCACGACGCTAAAGCGTTCGCGACGAGTGTTCGGAAGAAGAACCAGTGTCGCCAGTGCTTTCATGCTCCGGTGAGTCTTGAGCGCTGCGTTGAGATCGATATCCGTGATGATCTTTCCGTTGACAACGACAAACGTGTCGCGTTGAAAGAACTCGCGCGTGTTGTCGAGCGCGCCGCTTGTGCCGAGGATCTCCGGTTCTTCAACGTAATAGAGTTTGACGCCGAAGCGACTGCCGTCGCCCAACGCTCGCCTCACAGACTCGGGACGATGGTGCAGGTTCACAACGATCTCGTCGACGCCGTAGCCAGCGAGATACTCGGCGACATAACCGACGAGTGGTTTGCCAAGAATCGGTATCGCGGGTTTAGTGCGGTCTTCAGTGAGTGGCCAGAGTCGCGTGCCGTAACCGGCAGAAAGAACGATCGCGCGCATTACGAAGCCTTGGAGGCGTCGCGCATTACGAGGTCGAATGTTCCAGGGGCAACTTTGCGAAAGCGGGAATTGCGATTGAGGGAAACGGCGACACTGATGGTCGGGTTTTGACCGGTGAACTTGAAGCCGCCTTCAAGCAGACGGTTGTAGAGCTCGTTGACGTGAAGTGGTCCACCCTCCTCGCGAAGCAAGAGAGTGACTGCCTGAGGAATCGTCCGGTCCATAAAACGATCGCTCAATATCTCGACGTTGTTGCGGACGGTCGGAATCTGTGGCCGTCGCTCCGCCGCTGGCGACTGTCGCATCGCGGCCTCTAACTCGGCATCTGACGGCAGACCAAGAGAGATGTTGCCCTGGGCCAGCACCGACGAGAGCAGTCGATATATCGCGGCTTCCGTCTGGCTCGCGAGGGTGTCCATCTCGGCCAATTCTGCGCGAACGCTGTCAGCCTCAGCCTCCAACTCCCGCAACCGGGCGGCAAGGTGCATGCGCGCCGCACGCGATTGGCGCAGGCTCTGTTCCAGGCGTGACAGCAGGTTCTCACTCATCGCGGGCAAATTTTGCCACAATCCGCGTAATCTGTGGAAAAAACTTTATCGGTCGCGGTCGAGGATGTATGTCGGAAGGGCGCGTAACGAGTCGCAGTACTCAGAATCGGGGAGCTTCTCGAGGGCGGCACGGGCGTCTTCGGCGTACTCGTCAGCGCGTGCGCGAGCACGCTCCAGCGCGCCGGTGCGGCTGATTGCGTCAAGCAGATCCGCTTGCTTGACGCTGCTGTACTTCCCTTCGCGCAGCACCGTCTGCACCATCTCCAGCGACTTCGGCTCCGCATCGCGCAAATAGATCAACGGCAACGTGACCTTCCCGCCCAACAGATCCGCGCCGGAAGCTTTGCCTAAAGCCTCTTCGCTCGAAGTGAAATCAAGCAGATCATCAATCAACTGGAACGCCGTGCCGAGATTCAGCCCGTAATCACACAACGCCGCCTGCTGCTTCTCACTCGCTCCGCCGAGTATCGCTCCGATCTCACAACTCGCACTGAACAGGTACGCAGTCTTGCGCTTGAGCACGTCGAAATACTGCGCTTCAGAAATTGCCGCATCGCCGAGCAGCGTCAACTGCAACAACTCTCCCTCCGTCATCTTGCGCGTGACGCTCGTCAGGATGTCGAGTATCGCCAGAGATCTTTCAGCAAGGCTGGTCTCAAACGCGGACATGTAAAGCCAGTCGCCCATCAGCACCGCGGTCTCGTTTCCGTAAAGCGCGTTGACTGTCGGTCGCTTACGGCGCATGTCGGCTTTGTCGATCACATCGTCATGGACCAGCGTGGCGGTGTGCAGAAACTCCATCACCGTGGCCATGCGGATCGTGTTGTAACGCGCGCCATCACCGCCGACCGCGTAAGTTGAAAGTATCGTCAACGCTGGTCGCACACGTTTACCACCGGACGCGCGCAAGTACTCGCCCAGGTAGTCGATCACCTGAACGTTAGAACGTGCTTGCCGTTCGAACTCGAGCTCGACCTGCACGAGCTCGTTGGCGATGATGCTGAAAATGCGGCGCGCTGAGATTCTCGCTTCTTCATCCAGCGCGATTGTGTTGGCTGACGTAGTCATGACTGATGGGGGTTCAGTTTGAGCGATAGTTTGTAAACTGCATGTGAATGCCGAAGTCTTTGTCCTTCAGCTTAGCGATGATGTCCTGGAGCGTATCGCGATCGCGTCCGGACACACGCACAATGTCACCTTGAATCGAAGCCTGAACCTTTGCCTTGCTGTCCTTGATGAACTTAACGATCTCTTTGGCTTTTTCCGTCGGAATGCCTTCCTGGATTTGCGCGTGCTGTCGCACCGTGCCGCCCGCGGCAGGTTCAATCTTGCCGTAATTGAAAGCTTTCAACGGAACGCCACGTCGCACGAGTTTCTGTTGCAGGATGTCGTTCATGTTGCGCAGCTTTGTTTCGTCTTCAGCGCTGAGCACCAGCTCGTTTTTCTCGTGTACGACGTTGGCTGCGCTGCCCTTAAAGTCGAAGCGCTGCCGCACCTCTTTGAGGGTTTGGTTGAGAGCATTAGCAATCTCGGCTGAGTCGACCTGGGAGACTATGTCAAAGGAGTTCTGCTGCGCCATTTGAACGGAGAATACCACCAAACGGCAGCATGTGAAAGTTGCCACAAGAGGCACAAAAGGCGCAAATTACTTTGTAAATTAGTGTTATTGGCGCGCTAGCTGAGGCGGAAGAAGCGGTGGAAGTTGTCGCTGGTCAGATAGGCCATCGCTTCGAGTTCGACGTCGTAGAGTTCGCCGAGACAGCGGGCCACCTCTATGACGTAAGCCGGTTCGTTGCGCCTGCCGCGATAGGGTATCGGACTGAGATACGGACAGTCAGTCTCGATCAGCATGCGCGCGAGCGGGACGTGCTTTGCAACTTCGCGCAAGTCGCCGGCTGTTTTGAAGGTGAGGATGCCGGAAAAGGAGATCATGAAGCCGAGCTCGAGAGCTTGCTGTGCGAGTTCCAGGCTGCCGCTGAAGCAATGAAAGATGCCACCGCGATCCGTGCCCCCATACTCGCTGCGCAAAATCTCAATTGTTTCCGACTCTGCTTCGCGCGTGTGGATAATCACCGGCAGATCACATTCGCGCGCTGCTCGAAGCTGTCGTTTGAAGACTTCAACCTGTACGTCGCGCGGTGAGTTGTCGTAATGAAAGTCGAGACCGATCTCGCCCCAGGCGAGCACGCGCTCACTTCGGATCAGCGTTTTGATCTTTTCTTCGGCGGCGTCGTCATAGAGGCGCGCGTCGTGAGGGTGTACGCCGATAGCGGTGAAAATATTGTCGTGCTTTCGCCCAAACTCGACGGCACGCTCTAACGCACCGCTGTGCGGATCTCCCGTACCGACGTTGAGGATGTGTGAGACGCCAGCAGCCTTGGCCCGCTCCATAACGGCTTCGCGATCGGCGTCAAACTCGGGCCCATCGATATGTGCGTGAGAATCGATGAACATGGTTACTTCAGCCGAGCGCCGTTCGGGACGTCTTCTGTAAACGTAGCAATGACGGGGCGACCTTCTTCGCCGTACGACGCAGCGACGACCATTCCCTGTGACTCGTAGCCGCGCAGCTTACGTGGTTTCAGGTTTGCGACGATCACGACTTTGCGTCCGACGAGTTTGTCAGGCTCGTAGTATTGAGCGATGCCCGCCAATATCTGCCGCGGTTGTTCTTCGTCCAGATCGATCTTCAGCAGCAATAGCTTGTCGGCTTTCGGGATGCGCTCGGCGGACAACACCTGGCCCACACGCAGATCGACCTTTGCGAAGTCGTCGATCTCGATGAAGCTGGTTATGCCGACCGCGTCAGCTTCCGTCGCGTGCTGCATCGGCGGCGCTGGTTGCGTTGTCGGCGCAGCAGCGCCTACGGCATCCGCTTCAGTGGCATGAACACCTTTCGGTTTTTCACCGGCATTGATTTCTGACATCGTCCTCGCCTTGTCGATACGTGGAAATACTGGCTGCACGTTGCCAATCGCAGTGCCTTCCTTGAGTTGACCCCACTTCAGTTCCGCCGGATTGACCTGTGCCGGTGAACCATCCAAACCGAGCTGACTCCAAATCGCGTGACTCGCACCCGGCATGACCGGATGCAGCAACACACTCAACCAGCGCAGCGACTCCGCCGCGCGATAAAGAACTACATCCAACGTCTGCTTCTGGTTTTCATCCTTCGCGAGATCCCACGGCTTGGCGTCGGTGATCATTTTGTCGACTCGCGCCACGATGGACCACGCCGCCTCCAGCGTGCGGCTGAACGCGAGGTTCTCGAAGTGCAGCAGAAATTGATCGCGCGCAGTTTCGATAAAACCCGCTACAGTCGTTTCGTCAGTATCGACGCCGCTGCGCTTGGCCAGCAGCAATTTGTCTTCAGAAATCGTGCCGGAAGGAATGCGCGAATCACAGTAACGCCCGATCATCGTCAACGTGCGGCTGGAAAGATTGCCCAGGCCACTCGCGAGATCGCTGTTCGCGCGATCGATCAGGCCTTCATATCCGAAACGCCCGTCCTGCCCGAACACCATCTCGCGCAAGCAGAAGTAACGAATAGCGTCGGTTGAAAAGTGCTTTTGCAGGATGTCGAGCTCGATGACGTTGCCAAGCGTCTTCGACATCTTGCGACCGTTTGGATCGAGCCACATACCGTGCGCCACGATTGCGCGCGGCAGCTCGATACCGGCAGCAAGTAAAAACGCGGGCCAGTAAACAGCGTGGAAGCGCAGGATGTCTTTGCCCACGAGGTGCAGCGCGGGCCAAAACTTCTCGAACCCGACAGCTTTCTGGCGTTCTTCATTTCCAAAACCGATCGCGGTGATGTAATTCGTCAACGCGTCAAACCAAACGTACATCGTGTGCGCCGGATCGTCAGGCACCGGAACGCCCCAGCTAACAGACGTCTTGAGGCGACTCACTGAAAGATCCTGTAGCCCGCCGCGCACGAAGCTGATCACTTCGTTGCGTCTTGATTCCGGCCTGACGAAGTCCGGACGACTCTCAAACACTGACAACAACGCTTCGTCGTAATCGGAGAGTCGAAAGAAGTAGCTCTCTTCGGAGACGCGGTCCAACGGCGTCTCGTGAATGAGGCACGTCGGCGGGTCGCCTTCGTTCTTGGGTTTCTGATACTCGTCTTCGGTTTTGTAAGCCGCGCACGGAGCGCAGAACCAGCCTTCGTAGTGGCCCTTGTAAATCGCGTCGTTGCCACGCGGCGTTTTTGCTTTTGCTACGCGGCGCCAGAGCTCGCTGACGCCCTGGTAGTGAAAAGGCTCGGTGGTGCGCATGAAGATGTCGTAGCCGCCGTGCTCGGTGTCGAGGCCGAACTCACTCGTCATCTTCTTGAAGTAGCTGACAACGTAATCTGCTTGTTCTTTGGGCGTGCGTCCGTTTCTCTCAGCGGCGCGCTCGATGTTAATGCCGTGTTCGTCGGTGCCGGTCAGGAAGTACGTTTCAATGCCGCGCTGTCGTTTGGCGCGCGCGATCGTGTCCGCCACGATCATGGTGTAGAGATGACCGAGATGCGGAAGACTGTTGGCGTAGTAGATTGGTGTCGTGACGTAGAAAGTTTCCATCAGGTTAGTTCTGTGTCGGCTTCCTGGCGAACTCGTCTCCCGGATTGAAATGCGGCTTCTCAGGCATGTCGGAGATCATGCGCCCGATAGCCAGTGCGATCTCGGCTTCCTGGATCATGCCTCGGAAATCCCACGTGTCGCGGATCTCGTCCGAAGGTTGATGATAGTGCGCGGTGTTGTATGCGCGGAACTGCTCCTCGCCCCACTCTTTCGAGCGGCCGACGTAATCATCTCCCTCTTTCAAGCTGATCGAAGGCACACCCGCCTTCGCAAACGGAAAGTGATCCGAGCGGAAGAACGATCCCTGCTCGGGTCGCGCGTCCGGCGAAACACGCAGGCCCATGTCGCGCGCGACTGCGTCAACCACTGCCTTGAGTGTCGAGCGTTCGGCTCCGAGAGGGATGAAGTCATTAGTTGGACCAAGCACGTTCATCGAGTCGAGGTTGACGTTGGCCGCGGTCTTATCGATCGGCACAACCGGGTGCTTTGCGTACCACTCGGCGCCGAGTAGTCCCTGCTCTTCCGCCGTCGGAAATAGAAACAGGCTGGACCGCTTGGGGCGCTGCGCAGTAGGCGTGCGCGCGATCGTTTCAGCAATTGCAAGCACCACTGCCACGCCCGATGCGTTATCGAGTGCACCGTTGTAGATCGTGTCGCCGTTCTTGTTTGGCGCTCCGATGCCGAGGTGGTCCCAGTGCGCTGAGTAAACGACATACTCGTTGCGCAACTGCGGATCACTCCCTTCGATAACGCCGACGACGTTAGGCGCTGCCACGCGCTTCACTTCGCTCTTTAAGTTCAACTTACCTTTCACGCCTAGGTTGACTGGCTGAAACTCGCGCGTCGCCGCTTTGGCTCGCAACGCGTCGAGATCCTGGCCGGCAAGTTTCATCAGACGGTGCGCAGCCTCGTCAGTGACCCACGAACGAAACTGTAGAAACGGTGTCGTGTCGTTTTGTGTGCGAGCAATATCGAAGCGCCACGATCCATTCGACGTCCGCACCACACCCCACGGATAACCAGCCGACTGATCCGTGTGCAACAGGATCGCGCCCGCCGCGCCGCGACGAGCAGCTTCCTCATACTTGTAGGTCCAGCGCCCGTAGTAAGTGAGCGCCTTACCGCCAAAGAGATTCGGCTCCTGTGTGGTCGCCGGCGGATCGTTGACCAGCATCACGAGGATCTTGCCGCGATAGTCAGTGTCGCCACCCTTGTAATCGTTCCAGCGCTGTTCGGGCGCATTGATGCCGTAGCCGACAAAAACGAGATCTGCATCAACGTCGACCGACTCCGTTTGCGCGCCCGTGAACGCAACGAAGTCATCGGCAAACTTGAAAGTCTCACTTCCACTCGCGCCCGAGATCGTCAACGTCGTATTCGGATCTGCTTTCACACCGACGAGCGAAACGGGTTGAAAGAAACTGCCGTTCTCACCCGCGCCTTTCGCTCCGAGCGCTTCGAGTTGCGCGGCGATGTATTTCGCGGCGAGCTCGCCACCACGCGCGCCGGTGCCGCGGCCTTCGAGCAAGTCGTCTGCAAGAAACTTGATGTGCGCCTTGAGCATTGTTTCGCTGATGCCCGAAGACCCGGTTTTGCGTTGTTGCGAAACGACAACAGCAAACAAGATTAACGGGATAGCGAGAATGATGCGAAACATGTCAGTCTTTTCCTTTTATGAGAGCCATGGCTTCGGCGCGCGTGCGCGGGTCGGAACGGAAGCCGCCGAGCACCGCAGACGTTATCGTCTTCGCGTCGGCCTTTCTCACTCCGCGCAACGTCATGCACGTGTGCTCAGCTTCGATCACCACCATCACGCCGAGCGGTTTGAGACCTTCGAAGAGTGTGTTCGCAATATCGGTTGTCAGACGCTCCTGAAGTTGCAGCCGGCGTGAAAAGGTCTCAGCCAGTCGCGCCAGTTTCGAAATCCCTAGAATGCGGCCGCCCTTCGGGATGTATGCGATGTGACACCTGCCGACAAACGGTGCAAGGTGATGCTCGCACAGCGACGCGATGCTGATGTCTTTCACGATCACCATCTCGTCGTGCGTGTCGCCCGGCAGAGGTATGACGTGCTGCGTTGGATCTTCGCGCATGCCGGAGGTCAACTCCGCATACATCTCCGCGACGCGCCGCGGCGTTCCACGCAAGCCCGCGCGTTCGGGATCCTCGCCGATGCCTTCGAGAATCATGCGCACACCCTGCGCGATCAGATCGAGGTCCACAGATGAACCTTCTTGATTTGTTTCTACGACCTTTGTTTCCATAATTCAGCTCGCGCCGCCTCCTCGACAACTTTCAGAGGCACGTTGGCGTTGGCGGCAGCCTGCCGGCACTGCTCAAACTCCGGCATCTCGTTTACGACGCGCCCATCCAGATGCGCTACTTTAACATCGATCGGTCCATACTGCGTTTCCACCCGCACGACGCTCCTCTGCAGCGCGCGCCTGGTCACTTCATAACTGCGAACTCCGAGCGTTGTCGTTTCCAAAAACAACAACTTCATCACCGCATCTTTTTCTTCACGACTGCAGAGCACTGACAGCAGCACGCCCGGACGATTCTTCTTCATCTGCACGGGCGTAAAGAAGCAATCCAATGCGCCTGATTCAAGCACGCGATCCATCACGTGACCGACGATCTGCGGCGATGCGTCATCCAGATTGGTTTCGATCATCCACAGCCGCTCGTCAGTCGCGCCTTTGTCTTCAGTCTCACCCAGCAATACGCGCAGAACGTTTGGGAAGTCCGGATACTCGCGCGTTCCGGCGCCGTAGCCGGTCGTCTCAGTCAGCATTTCCGGAATCGGGCCATACTCGTGACAGACACTCGTGATAATGGCCGCGCCGGTCGGTGTCAAAAGTTCACCCTTGATGTCAGTTGCATAGAACGGCACGCCTTTGAGCAATTCGGTTACTGCCGGTGGCGGAATTGGAAACTGGCCGTGGGCCATCTTCACCATGCCGCTACCGACGTGAAGCGGCGAACTAATAAAACGATCGATCTGCAAAGCGTCGAAACAGATCGCGGCGCCGACGACGTCTACGATCGCGTCGAGCGCGCCGACTTCGTGAAAGTGAATGTGATCTACAGGCTCATTGTGTACGCGGGCTTCTGCTTCGGCAAGACGCGTGAAGATCTGCACTGCGCGTTGTTTCACTGAATCGGACAAACCGGAGCCTTCGATGATCTGTTTGATATCGGAGAGATGGCGGTGTTTGTGCTCGTGTGCTGTCTCGACGCGCGCGTAGGTCGCGCTGAGACCGGATCGATTCACGGTTTCAAAGTCGATGCTGAAACCGGCGACGGGAAACAGCGACAGTTGTTCGCGGAGGAAATTCGGAGCGACGCCCGCGGCGACCATCGCGCCGAGAATCATGTCGCCGCTCGCACCGGCGAAGCAGTCGAAGTAGAGAGTCTTCATGATCGAAACAGTGGCAACACCTCGCCTGCTTTGCCTGTGAGCACTTCGTCACAGATGCGCGAAAGCGGCGTGCGCTCCGGGTTCACTTCGCAAATGTACGCGCCAGCGGCTTTAGCGATTTCAGGAAGCCCGGCTGCGGGATAGACCAACCCCGAGGTGCCAATCACAAGACACAGCTCACAGTCTGAGGCGCGCTGAGCCGCAAGCTCAAACGCTCCCGGCGGTAACATCTCGCCGAAGAGAACCACGTCGGGCCGTAAGAAGCTGCCGCACTCGAGGCAGGCGTCAGGACGTTTCTCGCCGGACGCCATGTCGTGAAAGAAGCTACACGCCGTACACTTCGCGCGCCAGATGTTGCCGTGAAGTTCGATCACGTCGCGCGAGCCCGCCTTCTGGTGCAGGCCATCGATGTTCTGCGTGACGAGAGTGAGCTCCGGGAAACGTTCCTGCCAAAGCGCAATCTCGTAGTGCGCCGGATTGGGCGCGATCGCATCGAGAAAATCGCGGCGG
>JADMIO011374031.1_pt1 | contig 71598 bp, 74 predicted proteins | sample 8958161 | NCBI WGS metagenome assembly JADMIO01 (sample SAMN16585339, study PRJNA669376) | soil metagenome | isolation source: Crop rotation soil | place: USA: Cullars Rotation, Alabama | collected 2011 | reverse complement strand
GCGACAACTTGTCCACGTGGAATTCTAAGCTTAGGATCCCAATGTGCTGGAAACTTTTGTTATCGGGGCAGTCAACTGCTCTTGAAGAACAGTGGGTAGCATTGGCTTCCAAGCTTTATCTTCCTCTTCGTCCCACTGTTTTATTAAAGCCCAGGAAAAAAACTAACGTTTAAGCTGGTTTTAATAAGCTCGACGACTAGAGATATAGACTTCGCATATTGTTCTTTGACCCGAGAATCTCTGAGGATCTCGAGTAAAGTTTCTTGAGATAGATATCTCTTTGATTTTTCCGCTCAAAGATCGATGAAATGGAGTGGGAGGCACCCTGAGTCGACTTAATACTGAGATAGAAGCATGGGGTTTTTCGGTTTCGCGCTTGCAGATGGGGCAAACGTTTTTTACTGCTAGCCATGTTTTCAAGCAAGTTTGGTGGTAGAAGCCGCCTCCACAGCAGCTCATTGGGGTGATTTTTGAGAAGTCTTCAGTTTCAGAGCAAAAGCAAATGCCGCATTCTTGTAAATCTGGTTGAACTGGATTCATTAAAACCATCCTTATTAATTGAGCGGGTAATTTATATTTTTAAATTAATTTTTTCAATGTTTTAATATTACACGTTGAAAATAGAGAAGGGTAAGGCGACTGCCTAGCAAGCGAATGTACAATATACATCAGTTCCCAGACATACTACTTGCAGAACATCTGCTAGCTTGCTTAAGCTTTATCAACAATACAAGCTCTCAGTTCAATGAAGGGGCTATTGTTTTTTTAAGACGCAATTTTTGATATTAAAGTTTGAATGAACATATTAAGTGCAGACTATAACGTATTAGAAAGTTGCATTTTAGAAGCATCAGCCGGAACTGGAAAAACCTTTGCTATTGAGCAGCTCATTACCCGTCTTATTATCGAAAGGGGGTTTAAATTTGAAGAAATTCTTGCAGTGACCTTTACCCGTGTTGCAGCTAGAGATATGCGCAATCGGATTCGTTCGAATTTAGAAAAATTCTCCAGAGGATTTACCCCTGAATATCTTCAAGCTATTTATGACAATGGTTTGAAAACTCAAGCTCAACAGCGTCTTAAAGAAGCTCTTCTTTCTTTTGATCAAACGCAGGTATTTACAATTCATGGGTTTTGCCAAAGAATTTTAGGAGAGTTTGCATTTGAAGGGCGCGTTGCTCTCCAAGGAAACTACTCAAGAGGAAGAAGGGCTTTAAGAGAAGTTGTCTGTGATTTTTTACGCAATGGGGTAGAGAGTGTTGAAGAGGTGGAAACGCTGCTTAAAGAAAGTAGGCAAGAGCTAAAGCCCCTGATTGAAAAAATTGCTTATGCGATTGAGCAACCGGGCTCAGCTTCTTCTCTTATAAAAAAGGTTGCGCAGCAATGTCGAACACTTTGGATAGAAAAGCAGCAAGTAGAAGAGGTGTTAACACCGGATAGCCTTTTAGAAAAGATGAAAGAAGCTTTACAGCATGGGGCTTTTTTAAAAAAAACGCGTGAAAAGTACCGAGTTTTAATTATTGATGAATTTCAAGATACAGATCCTCTTTCGTGGGGCATTTTTGAAACTATTTTTTTGCAAGATACCGATCATATTGTTTATTTAGTTGGAGATCCAAAGCAGTCAATCTACGGATTTCGCAATGCCGATATTTATACATATTTTCAAGCGCGAGAAAAGTTAGCAAAACGAGAGTCACTCACTACAAACTTTCGTAGCCGACCAGAGCTTATTAAGGTATTGAACCTTCTTTTTTCTAACTCTGATTGGATTTCTTTACCTACGTCAACGGATCTCTCTTATTCCCCTAGCTCTCCAGGTCGTCTTAGCGGGAAGTTAGATCAAGAGCATGCAGTGCATTTTTTTGCAGTTCAAGGAACCTCAGGGAGAGAAAGGAATTGGCCTACTAAGCAACTCGAACAAGATAGTCTTTTCCCTTTTATTGCCAGTGAAATGCTCAGACTGCATGATCAGTATCAATTGCCATTTAAAGAGATGGCTGTTCTTGTAAAAGATCGCTTTCAAGCTGAGCGTTTGCACAATTTTTTGAAATCGCTTTCTATTCCTGTGTCAGTAAAGCAAACTCTAAATCTCGTTGAAACTCCTGGGTTTATCGCTTTTGAAGAGCTATTAAACGCTGTTTTTCATCCTGATGATAGAAGCGCTGTCCAACGAGCACTTTATGGGCCTCTTCTGACAGAGAAAGTGTCTTTTCATTATCTTCAGCATGTACTAATGCAGCAGGGGTTTCCTGTTTTGTGTCATGAGATAAAGAAGACGGGGCTAATTATAGATAGCGCTCTCAAACAAACGATGGAAATTCTTCTTGAATCTGCTTGTCCTCCCCAGCAACTTCTTCAAGTGATGAATGAGTTAAAAAAAATCACCCCAGAAGAAGACCCTCGCTTGAAAATACAAAATGACGGAGAGAGCGATCAGGTTGCCATTCTGACTCTTTTTGGCAGTAAAGGGCTGGAGTTTGATGTTGTTTTTGCTCTAGGGCTCGCTTCTCGTCAAGAAATAGAAGATGACAATGAAAAAGAAGCAGAAAAAATGCGTCAGCTCTATGTAGCAATGACTCGTGCACGTGAAAAGCTATACATTCCTCTTCTCTTTGGTCGCGCCTCTTCTTCTCGACTTTCTTATATAGAAAGTTTTTGGCAAAAACGTTTTCATGTCAATTTGGAAGAAGGGACTGCATTTGAGATTTTAGGCCAACTCTTTAAAGGCGCTCCTGAAGTGATTTTTACTTATCCCGAGATAGTCGCTCTTGACCCCTTTATGAAAGCTTTAGAAGTGGAGGAGTCATCTCTAAAGACTGAAGGCCTTTTACCGAGCTTTCCCAAAATATTTCCTGTTTCTTTTTCTTCGCTTTCTGAAAAAGAAGCTGTTTCTCTTAAGCATTTAACCCCGCTTCCTGAAGAAATCCCAATAGGAACAGAAGTGGGCGTGATCATCCATGCTATTTTAGAAAAAATATTCTCTAAGGGATTACACGATTGTTCTGATTTACTTGGAATCCGACAACTCATTGAAGAAATGTCAATGGATAGCGTCTTACACTCTTGGAGCCAGAAGATAGAAAAAATGATTGTTCAAGCTCTAGAGTTTCCTTTGTGGGAGGAGTTTTGCTTAAAAAAACTCCCTCTTTCTCAGGTAACAGCTGAGGTGGAATTTTTATTCCCTGATAAGAATCGCTTGATAAAGGGATTTATCGATCTCTTTTTTTTCTACAAGCAGCGTTGGTATGTGCTCGATTGGAAGACAAATTGGATTCCTTCTAATCATTCTCTTAAAGAATGGATGAAAAGGCATGATTATTTTTTACAAGCTGCTTTATACAAGGAAGCAATGCAACGTTATGTAAAATTATTTGACAACAAGAGAGAAGAGCCTCTTCGATTTGGAGGTGTAATTTACCTTTTCCTTCGAGGTCCATCTGTTTATCATGTCAGTGATGAAGAAATGGCCTTTTCTCTGGAAGCTCGTTGAAAGCCGTCATCTCCTGACAATTGATTGCGCATTTGCGGAAAATGCAACAAGCGTGGGCGAAGCGATGCTTCTTGCTGCTCTCTTTGCTTTCTATCGATTTGGCCATCTTTGTTTAGAGATCAATGAAAGTGATATCGCTCCTTCTCTTAAATTGCTCGTTTCTGATGCCGAAGAGTGGGAGAAAGAGATTCGATTGGTTAAAGAGAGTCCTTTTGTACTTCGAGAAAATAATCGGTTTTATCTCCCTAAAATTTGGCAGCATGAAGAAAATTTTATTAAAGAGACAAAGCGGCTCCTCAAAGGTTCTTTTTTGCCCCTTTCTTTGAAATCTTCAAAAGAAGGATTAACAGATCAACAACAACAAGCGATTAAAAACGCCGGACATCCCCTTTCTTTAATTGCAGGAGGGCCTGGAACTGGAAAGAGTTTCACCGCGATTGAAATCGCAAAGGCTTTTTTAGAAAATGGAAAGAATGCTATTTTTTTTGCAGCACCTACTGGGAAAGCCGCTGCTAATTTAGAGAAGCGTTTTCCTGAGATTCCTACGAGCACTCTTCACTCTTTACTGGGTGTCTTGTCTCAACGTCATTTTCAAACAGAACCTCCTTGGATTCATGTAGACCTTCTTTTGGTCGACGAATGCTCGATGATAGATCCAGCTCTTTTTGCGCGTTTAATGAAGTCTATTCGTCAAGAGACTCGTCTTGTTTTAATGGGAGATCCTCATCAATTACCTGCAATAGAAGGAGGAAGCTTCTTTGCTGACTTACTACGGTCAAATGCTATTCCCTCTACTATTCTCACGCATCCTTTTCGTTTTGAGCGGCAAGAGTTAGTTGATCTTTCACGTGCTGTTTTAGAAGTAGATATGAGTCGTATTTCTGCTACGGATTTTCCTCCTTCTTCAAATGCCGAAGAATGGATTTGGGAGAGGGTAAAGTCTCATTTTCCTAAGGCTAGTTCTTCTCCGATAGAAAAAGCAGAAAAAGTAAATAATTTTCGTATACTGACTGCTTTGCGCAAAGGACCATTTGGAGTTGATGCTCTCAATCAAACACTGATGAGTCGTTTTCGATCATTCAGTCGATTTGGAGAATATTTACCAATCCCCATTTTAATCGGGCAAAACGATGTACGGACAGGGTTGCGCAATGGAGATATGGGAGTGCTTGTTCATCAAATTGGAAGTCATGAAAATGATTACGCATTATTCGAGAATGGAAGACGATTTCTTAAAGGAGAGCTTCCCAAATTTGAATATGCGTATGCCACTTCTGTTCATAAGAGTCAGGGAAGTGAGTATGAAGAAGTGCTTGTTTTACTCCCTGAGGGCTCTGAGGTATTTGGGCGTGAATTGCTCTATACAGCGGTAACAAGAGCTAAAAGTCGAGTTGAGATTGTAGGAGACTCAATTAGAATCAAATCAATGCTTGGTCAAGGATCTGGAAAAATATCGGGAGTTTGTGACAAGCTGAAAATATGAAATACTGTTTATTTTTTTTAGTTATCGGCAGCCTTTCTTTGTTTGGAGCCACTAAAGAACAACTCATTCAAGTTCAGCGCGGACTTGATCGGATTTTAAGCGAAGTACTTCCAAAAACGCATGTCGGTGTTGAAGTCCTTTCTGTAACAAGTGGTCTTAAGCTTTACGAAAAAAATGCCCACCTTCTTTTTGTCCCTGCTAGTAGCCTTCAGATCTTTACAGCCGCTGCTGCCCTACATTTACTTGGGCCTGATTTTTGCTTTGAAACCCAGCTTCTTTTTGATGGCTCTTTTGAAGGAAATAAATTAAACGGAAATCTTTATCTAGTTGGCAAAGGAGATCCTGAGTTTTCTGTTAATGATCTTGAAATGCTTGTGCATGAAGTTCGCTTGCGAGGGATTCAACAGATCGCTGGGGATTTAGTGATTGATTCAACTGCGTTTGACCAAAACACGAAAGGGCCTGGTTGGATGTGGGATGACATCAGTTCTTTTGGTTTTTCGTCTGTGAGCCCCCTTACCATTAATCATAGCTGCGTTAATCTGTGGGTTAGACCGGGATTGCGCTCCACAGAAGCTGCTCGCTTATTTGTGTATCCAAAAACTCGACAAGTCAAATTGATTAATGAAACAGAGACAAGAAGCAGTCTTCCTTCAACTGTAAAAGTAGAGCGGCTTTTAATGATGGAAAAACCCGCCATTGTCGTAAAAGGCACCATTCCTATGAATGGAGAAGTTCAGGCATACCGTATTCCTATTGATTCCCCCAATCTCTACGCTGGAGAAGTGCTAGGTCGTCGTCTTAAACAAGCTGGAATTATAGTAGAGGGGAAAATTCGGGTAGGCACTGCAAGCAATACAAGTAAGGTTTTAGCTTCCCACGCCTCTCGCCCGTTAAGTATGCTCGTTCAGACAATGCTAAAATATTCAGATAATCTTTATTCAGATCATTTTTTTAAAAAGATGGGACAAAGAGCCACTGGAACGCCAGGAAGTTGGGCCAATGGAGGTGCAGCTGTTCGAAGTTTTTTTGAAAAAGAAGGGATCTTTGATGCAGCGGGATTAGTCATGCTGGATGGCTCTGGACTGTCTCGATATAATTTAGTTTCTCCCCATCAAGTCATTCAACTATTAGCTTGGATGAATCAGCGCTCTCTTTATTCGGCTGAGTTTGCTGCTGCCTTCCCAATTTCTGGAGGAGAAGGAATTCTACAAAATCGCCTAGAAAGCTTAGGAGCCCACTTGCGTGCTCAAGCAGGTCATATGCAGGGAGTAAGGAGTTTATGTGGCTACATCACCACAGAAAGTGGCGAAAGGTTAGCTTTGGCCATTCTTATCAATGGATTTGTTGAATCTCAAAGCGATTTTTACAAAGAAATAGAAGATCGAATTTGCAGCTTTTTACGAAATTTGGGCAGCAAACTTTGATTTTAATCGGCTTACTTTATTCAGTTTAAATAAATGTTTTTTCACTGCTTTATCGAGAAGAGCTTGCAAGTCTGTCCAATTTGCTTGCTTAGGATCTTTTTCAAAACTGCGGATTGCTGTGCCGATGCGCGATTTTAATACTCGGTTTTCTAGCTGACGTTTAGCGCTTTGTATATCGCGCTTTAAAGCTGTAGGACGTTTTGTTTTCACTTTCTGTTTATTTTCTGCCATAATAATAGACTCTTTTAAAAAGAGCTTATTTTAGCTTAGCTATCCTCTATATGTCAAAGCCTCTCTTTTGTTTTTTGGTTTTTCTCGCAGCAGGACTTTTCTTTTGGAGAAGCGGAGAAGCATTTTTAGAGTTATGGAGTTTTTTTCGACTCGATACGCAAGTAGTAGCTAAAATTAAAAATTGGCAAGTGGATCAAGTATCTTCTTCTAAATTTACTTTAATAGCTTCCTATGAATACGTTTTTCAAAATAAAAAGTTATCCTCTGAAAGTCGCGTTGCTCCCCCTTATTTCCTCAATTCTTACGCAGCTCGCGATGCCCTTAGTTTGCAATCGTATAAAGAGCATAAAATTTGGATTGATAGTACAAATCCCACCTATACGGCAATGGCAAAAAAATTTCCTTATCTCTCAGTTTTTTATAGCCTCATCTCGCTCGTCGTTTTATTGTATTTTTTCTATGTTAAAGAGCGTTATATTCCTCGGTCAAAGTCACTTTGATTCGTTGAAGCCCGTCCATTGTTGGTAGAAAGCCTGCATCTCTTGAGCGATCGTCTTTTTCGGTCCAAAATGAACAAGCGTTTCTGGGAGACTTTTTAGGAATATCTGTCCATAAGGGCGCTTTAGAAGGCGAGGGTCAAGGCAAAGAATACATCCATAATCTTGCTTTCTTCTCATAAGACGCCCAAATCCTTGCTTAAACTTGATGACTGCTTGAGGTAGGGCTTCTTCTAGAAAAGGGTCTTTCCCTTCTTTTTTTAACAGATCTGCCCGTGCTTCTGTAACAGGCTCAAAGGGAGATTTGAATGGCAGCTTTAAAATCACGATACACCGCAGAGCATACCCTGGGACATCTACCCCCTCCCAAAAAGAATCTGTTCCAAATAAGACCGCATGGTCTTCTTGTTTAAAAGCTTTAAGAAGAGCAAAACGACTCAGTTCTCCTTGTTTAAAACAGGGAAATCCAAGTATGCGCAAAGAGGGAGCAAGCTTTTCATAAAACAAATTAAGCTGATCATAAGAAGTAAATAGAAGAAAAGCGCCTCCTCGACTTGCTTGCATAGCGTCGAGTATGATTTTTGCGGTATCTTCAAGAAAATCAGGATGATGAGGTTCCGGAAAATCTCGAGAAGCTAAGAGAAGGGTCCGGCTTTTGTAATCAAATGGCGAGGGATGAATATGAGTGATGAGGTTCTCTTCTTGTATACCTAAGCGCTGCAATGGGTAATTAAATATCCCATTAACAGCAAGAGTCGCGCTGCATAGAATAATAGTTTTCTGAGAGGCCCAGAGATTTTTTTGTAAAATATTTCCGATAGAAAGGTTCGTCTGAACTAGATGGACACCATCTTTATTAGTCTGGGTCCAGCGTAGCATCTTTGAATCGAAAGAGTGATCAAAAAATTCCTCTAGAAATTCGCAGGCGCTACTGCATTGCTCTGTGAGGCTCTTCATTTCAAATAGTAAATTTTGTGGTAGAGAGGCTTCTCCATCATTTTTCACTGAAGAAAGAGAAGCACTGTAGCACTTGAGCTTTTGAATCAATGCCTCGAAACAAGCATAAATTTTTTGCCATTGGACACTCTGCAGCGTCTCTTCTCGAATTCTAGCTTGTAGAGGTAAAGAGGTAAATGCGCTTTCAATTAAATAACTCAGCTCACTTTGTTGCGCCGGTAAATCGATTGACAAGCGTGCTCTCAAAGAAGCATCGCTTGAAGCATCAAGAGAAGAAAGGCTGCTTTTATCTATTAATTCTAAGTGGAGTTGGGAAAGAGGATGTAAAAGATCGTGCGCTTTTAATCGCTTAGAAAGCACTTGAGCCCCTACTTCTTCAAAATGATGTGCCTCATCAATAATGAGTCGATGATAAGAGGGCAGCGTTCGTTGATTTTCTTCATTTTGTAAATCAGAAAGAAGAAGGTAATGATTCACTACGAATAGATTTGCTTCTTCTAGTTTTTTGCGAGATTCAAAAAAGAAACACTCTCGAAAATGAGGGCAATGTCTGTAACTACAGCGTTTAGCCTCCGCTTCTACCTTTTGCCACTCAGAAGAGGAAATAAAAAAAGGAAGATCGGATCTTGAGCCCTCAGGTGTTCGCTCAGCCCATTTAAGAAGCGGTTTAGAATTTACGCCAAGTTGATGCTGTACAAAAGGATCTTGTGCTTTACGCAAGCAAAGGTAGTTGTTCATGCCTTTAACAAGGACAGCTTTAAGATCTATTCCCAATAATTTTAATAGAGCAGGGATTTCTTGCTCGATCAGCTGCTGTTGTAGCGCAATTGTATGGGTAGAAATGACGATCTTCTCTCCACTTTCATAGGCCCAAAGTAGAGCAGGTGCTAGATAAGCAAGTGTCTTCCCGATTCCAGTTCCAGCTTCGATTAGAGCTACTCGGTTATTTTCGAGCGCATCCCACACTGTTTGACTCATTGCGGTTTGATCAGAGCGTTCTTCAAACTCGAGCAAATTTCTAGAGAGTAGACCTTTGGAAGAGAACAGTTGTTTTACAAATTCTGATGTCGACAACGAAGGAATTCTACCATGGTTTAGGAATTAGTCGACTTGCAAATAGCGCTTGAGCTACTTGGGGGTAACTTTAACTTAATGAATTGCAATGGACTGAAATACACAAATAAGCTTAGAGTTTGCCGATTTTTAATAATTGGAGGGGTATATGCGTATAAATGCAGAGATTGTGTCATTTGCTTACGAGAGCCAGCATAGAGCTATTCTAACGAAAGGGGTCGTTAATCCAACGGATGAAACTGGTAAAATAGGAGTGCGAAAGCATAACAGATTATCGCGATGGTTTCATGATACCGTGCATATCATGGCTAAAGAAAAAGATAAAGAGAGTCCTACGGTTAATTATTTAAATCGCAAGAGCATGATTCGGTGGATCAACGCTCAAGCTGAAGATAAATTATTACCTTCTACTGCTTCCGATTGGGAGATTGATTTAGAGCTTCGAAAAATCTGTGGACGGGATGAGAATTTGCCAAATCCAGTCCAAGAGCGGTTGCACATAGGTAAACCATCTACTCATTCTCTTTTTTATCCTATCGATAAGGCCAAAGGTATGTTTTGGGATTTATTTTGGAACGTGACTACTGTATCTTTTCATCTCTTCCTTGCTCGCTTTTCTGTTTTATCAACGGAAAAATCAATAGAAAATGCTTCTATAGAAAGAGCCACTGCAATCTTTTGGAGCAGTCTAGATTCGGTTCCAGCTTACAAAGACCATATTGCAAATTCTAAAGCGTTTCCTCAGATCTTTGCTGAAATTCCTCTGACCGACAAAGAGTCATATATTAAACTTGCAGCTAACAAAAATTTGATTTCCGATCTTATGGTTGGAGGGCGGCTTCCGTTTAATGGGCAATGCGATACCTCTACTGGGACAACTGGCAAACCTAGTATGTGGATCCGAGGTCCTAAAGAAAGAGAAACAATTAAGAGCTTACTTCATTATGCAATCCGTGTAGTAATGCCTAAAGAGCAGCCTATTTTTTTCATTAATGCTTTTGCTCTAGGTCCTTGGGCAACTGGAATGACTCTTTCAACTGCACTTTCTAAACGTGCTATTGCATTTTCAGCAGGCTCTGACTTAGAAAAAATTCTAGGGTTCTTAGCTCAATTTCCCCCTGAAAATTGTAAAGAGCGAAAGTATGTCATAGCAGGCTATCCTCCACTCATGAAAGATTTGGTAGAGAAAGCCCGCACGGATAAGTTTGACTTAAATAAGTACCAATTACATGCAGTTGTGGGAGGAGAACCAATGGCAGACGGTATTCGCGATTACCTACTTGGAGTAAATCAAAATGGAGAAAAAGAGAGTCAACTTCAAGCATTTCATTTAGTTTTATCTACATATGGGGCTTCAGATCTTGATATTAATATTGGCTATGAGTCTGCATTTGAACAGGAGCTACGCAGGGCTTGTAAAAGCCATCCGAAATTTGCTGAAGAGCTTTATGGTCGCAATGAGCCTGTTCCGTCAATTTTTCATTACGATCCTCTAAATTATTATATTGAGGCCAGCGAGTGCCAGGAACTTATTTTTACCTGCGGTAGGAACGATCGTGTTTCTCCGCGTGTTCGTTATAATTTGCATGACCGAGGGAAAAGAATGCGAGTTCAGGATGTGATGGCAATCGCTAAGAAACATGGCGTTGAGATTCCAAAGCCTAGAACAAATTTACCTTTGATATTCGTGTGGGGTCGTGAAAACACCATCAATTTTCGGGGAGCTAAAGTTCCAATTGAACATCTTCAAGAAGCAATTGCAAGGAATGAGAGGCTCGCAAAGATTGTTAAAAATCAGGCATTTAAAGAGATAGAGACAATTCACGGATACAAAGTAACTATTATGCTTGAGCTTGAAGAAAACGAGAAATTGGATTTGGGAGAAGAAGAATCTTGTCGTATGCAGCTAATTGATCAATTACAAGACTTAAACCCAGATTTTAGATTTCAAGTAGAAGCAATTCAAAACTTAGATGATTTGCCTGCTTTGAAAGTTTATTCATCGGGTACTGGCCCTCTATCAAAGCAAGATCCTCATCGAAAAAAGCAGTATATCTTTAGGGAAAAGCTAAATGAAGGAGAACCTACATTGGAAAATGAAGAGAGAGCCTGTGTTTAAAAATTAACGCTCAAGGGCTCTTTTGATTGCTGGTTTTCTAAAAGCTCCCTCCATTTTTGTACGATGCGAGCGGCTAAAGGAGCCCCCTCTTTTCCAGACTCTCCAAAACGCAAGTAAACGACTACGACTAATTCGGGAGTTTGAAGCGTAGAGTCAGTAAAAGAAATCCCCGCAAACCAGACGTGTTTTTCGAGATCAGGAGGTCCATCTATTGTATCTTTGTAAAGAATCTCTGCAGTCCCCGTTTTCCCGATCAATTGAGAAGAAATTCGACCATAATCTTGTAAGGCTTGCCGATTGTGATAAAGCTGATTGATAATTGAAGGGCGAGCGGATCCCCTTGCCCCATTTGTTACCCGTCTCATTGCTTCAATGAGAAAGGAGCGGACTTTTTCAGGCATTGGAACAGTGGATTTGACTTGAGGTAGATGATAGGCAATATAGCTTTGCTCATCTCCAGTTAAAGGTTGGGTGAATAAAGGGAACGTAACTCCAATAAGTGAGAGCGTGTCTTTATAAGGGAAATCCTTCTGAAAAAAGAGAGATTCTTCTTCAAATGTTCTTTGCTTGCCAGCAATGAGTTTTACAATTTGAGGTTTAAGAATTTTGCCTCCGTTTGCAATCGAAGAAAACATCACAGCTGTTTGTAATGGCGTAACTACAAGAGAGTGTTGGCCAATTGCAAGTGAATAAAGTCCTGTTTTGTCATGAGCGACATCTAGAGGAAGCTCCCCTTGATACTCTCCTGGTAAGTTGATCCCTGTTTTTTCTCCAAACCCAAACTGAGAGGCGTAAAAGGCTAGGTCCATTGAACTAGAAAGAAAATCTCCGGCTAAAATAGAGAAGTAAAGATTACTCGAGCGCTCTATTGCTTCCATGAGATTCACCGAGCCCATCGAGGCACTGCTTCTTGGTAATCTTCCTCCTTTGTAGTAACCGGGAATTGGCTCTCCTGAGGAGAAATAACCCATTAAATTGCGACTATTAACACGTCTAGACTCATCAATTAGGGTAAAAGGGCTTAACTCGTCTAAAGAGTTCACATGCTCTTTGAGCTCTTCGAATTTTTTACATAAGGCTGCATAAGCTGGCATCAACTTGAAAACTGACCCAAGAGGAGTAGATTGGCGAAAAGCTTGCGAGCGTTCGTATCCAAACCCGTACACTGGGTAGAAAGCAGCAGCTAAGTGTTTTTGTAGCTGTACTCCATTTTCCTTGCGCAGTAATGAGTAGGATCCTCTTAAAGGTCGGTTTAGCTCTTCAAAACTGCGCCATGCTGCTAACAGATGAAGCTGAGAAGAAAGAGAAAGGGAAGTGATAAAGGCTTGCAGATGTTCTAAATGTACATCTTTAATTGAATGGCGAAGAGTAGTGATTTCCTCTAAATAAATGGAGAGTGGAGAAGAAGGAGGAGATATCCCTGTGACAAAACAATGAAGAAAGAGTAAACGATTCGCTTTCCAAAACTCTTGAAACTGTCTATGCTCTTCTAACTCTAAGTAGTCTGTGTAAGGGCGAGCAAATCGTTTTTCTTTCCGCTCCTGTGTTCTTTTAATTTTAATAAAATTTTTAAAATAAGAACTGCGCCAGTCTTGAAAATCAACTTTATGAAAGATTTCTTTTATTAAGGAATACAATTTCGCACGATAAAGGCAGACAGTTTGATTGTAAAAACGCCAATCCCCTAACGACACTTTTCCAATCTCTTGTCGAAGGCTAAGAGGAATATCGTCCGGATGAACAGCTAAGCTTAAAAGATCTGTTAGTAGGGCGTCTTCGCTTTCTGGATTATCTTGTATATGTAGAGCTTCTTCAATTGTGTTGACTGTCTCAATAGCGGGATACACTTTTCCTTCTTTCCAGAGGATCGTGCTTAGAAAACGTTCCCAAGTAAGAGGGAGGCGTTCTTCATAAAAAGTCCCCTGATCAGGGGAAAAAAGCTCTCGTGATAGAGGGTACTTTCCGTCCCAAATCTCTGCGATGTGCGTTTCGTTTTCGAGCCAACGTCTAATTTCAGAAGATTTTTCATTTTTATACTTTAGATCGCGTGCAAGGATAAAATCATTTGGATCAAATCTCGGATGAGAGGCAAGCGCTAAAATTTCGCCTGTTTCTGGATGCATTGCGACGATACTGCTTCCTCGAATCCACGAGTGAGAGCGTTCTTTGGATTTATTTTTATCTCTTTTGTCCTGGAAAAATTCATATTGAGCTAAGAGCTCTTCTGCTGTTTTTTGTAGCTCTATTGAAATGCTCAAGATGAGCTTTTCTCCTTCAATAGAGGGGCGAGCTCCCGGTAATTCGCTAATACAGTTGCCTTTCTGGTCGACTTCTAGAATTTTTTTACCGTAGATCCCTCTTAAAGCTTCGTCAAAAGTAGCTTCAACTCCGCTTTTCCCTACGAGATCGTTAATTGTATAAGCTCTTTCCTCGAGCTCTTTAAGCCGTTTGCGCACCTCAAAGGGAGAAGAGTAGCCGCTGGGTAAAAAAACGAGCTTTCCTTCTTCTCTTTCTGATAAGTAATTCTTCAGCTTTCGGATCTCATCTGCAATTTTGATATACTCTTTTTGGCTAATTGCGCCCAGATAGCCCACAATATTGCAGCCACACTTCCCCTGAGGGTAAATGCGTCTTGATACTCTCTGCATATGAAGACCAACCCAATCTTTCTCAGCCATTTTTAAGCGCGCATATAGAGATTCATCAATATCCGCTTTAATAACAAAAGGAGTATGGGGGAAAAGAGAAGCTTTTCCATGGATAATATCTTCAATTGCCGTTGCAGAGAGTCCGAGTTCTTTCTCTAAAAAAAGAGCAAATTGCTCAATATAAGACCTTCTAGATAAGCTTTTTTTTAATTTACCAGTAGAGTCTTTTTCCCAACGAGTAGTGGGAATCTGTCGAATGTCTGCATAGCAGATTGCAGCGTTGTATTGAACTTGGTTGATTGCCAGAGGTTCGTTGAAGCGGTCCCGTATGGTCGCCCTTTCAATAGGCTCAATAATGGTGCGTCGTTGAGGTTTTCGAGACTGCTGAAAATAGTCTTCATACTTTACGACGCTTAAATACCAGATACGCAAGAGTATCAACAGTAGAATACAAAGAAATAAATTAACTATCCGACTGACGCGAAGAGAGATATTACGATCTAGCACATCTCGATTTTCCTTGGAAAAAATGAAATAATCTAGTAAAAATCTTAATCCAAGGTTCTTATGTATCCAGATTAAACTTGGAATCTTAATTTAAGCAAATTGCAAAGTAATGCGCCTGTAGTTCAATGGTAGAACCGTAGCCTTCCAAGCTACTTGTGTCAGTTCGATTCTGATCAGGCGCTATATTCAGCATAGCTGATTATAATGAAAAATTTTAAGACTTATGGAGTCTTAAATCACTTAATTTTAACCAAGACCGAAATTTCTCTTTTTTAGAGAGATGCTAGGGTCATCATTAAATAGGACAAGGCTTGGCAACTAAAGAAATTACTATTAAAGAGCTTCTTGAAAGCGGTGCTCACTTTGGGCATCAAAAACACCGCTGGAATCCCAAGATGAAGCGCTTCATTTTTGAGGAGCGCGGTGGGATTTATATTATTGACCTTGCAAAGACGATGCAACAAATACGCATTGCATTAAACGTCGTCAAAGAGGTCGTTGAAAAACGTAAATCTATCTTGTTCGTAGGAACAAAAAAACAAGCAAAGCTTGTCATTCGAGAGTGTGCAGAAGAATGCGGCGAGTTTTATGTGTCTGAGCGCTGGCTAGGAGGTATGTTGACTAACCTGCCTACCATTCGAAACTCTGTCAAAACTCTAGAGAGAATTGAGAAAAACCTCGCTTCTGGAGGAGAAGGTCATACGAAAAAAGAGCTATCCCTGATGGGCAAAGACCAAATAAAGCTCAATCGCAACCTTTCAGGCATTCGCTCAATGCGCAAGCCTCCTGGATTGCTCATCATAGTGGATCCGAGTCATGAGCATATCGCTGTTAAAGAAGCTGTTAAGCTTGATATTCCAGTGATGGCACTTGTAGACACTAACTGTAATCCAGATCTGATTGATTATGTGATTGCTTGTAACGATGATGCTTTAAAGAGCATTAAACTAATCGTTGGAGCTTTATCTCAAGCAATTGTTCAGAAAAAAAATCAAATGGATTTGTCTTCTGCTAAAGAGAGCAAAGAAGTAGCAGAAGAGCCTTCTTCAATTGAAACTACTGAAGAAGCAGATCAAGCAGGAGAGGCGCCATGAGCGATATTTCTACTAAGACAATCCAAGAATTGCGCGTTCGTACAGGAGTGAGTATAGGAAAATGCAAAGAGGCTCTAGAGCACACGCATGGCGATATGGAGAAAGCAATAGACTTTCTTCGTAAAGCTGGAATCGCCTCTTCTGTAAAAAAACAAGGCCGTGAAACTAAAGAAGGCTTAATTGGCATTGGAGAAAATAATCAAGTTATCTCTTTTGTCGAGGTGAACTCAGAAACTGATTTTGTAGCGCATAATGAAAAATTTGCCCATTTTTTAAAAGAAGTGGCTCAAGTTGCGGCTGATAGTGAGGCAAATTCGCTTGAAGCGCTTCTAGAAGAAAAATCTAAAACTGACCCGACAATTACGATTGACCAGCTTCGCTCTCTTGTGATTCAGACGCTAGGGGAAAACATCCAAATTAAAAGGTTCAAGCTGTTCAGAAAGCATCCTGATCTATCTATTGGTGTTTATTCACATATGGGAGGCAAGATTGTCACTGCTGTAGAGCTTGTTGGAGGCGCAGGGCAAGAGGCTTTAGCGCGTGATATTGCAATGCATATTGCAGCAGAATCACCCGATTATTTAACCCCTGAAGAAATTCCTGCTGCTGTTAAAGAGCGTGAGTTTGAAATCGCTAAGAGTCAGCTGCAAGGGAAGCCTGCTCATATTATTGAAAAAATCATGGAAGGCAAGTTGAAGGCTTTTTATGATCAGTCTTGCTTGATGTGCCAGCAATATGTGAAAGACAGCAGCATGACTGTCGCACAGCTGGTAGATAGAGAGTCAAAGGCATTAGGGAAACAGTTTGCTATTAAGAGCTTTATTCGCTGGCGCGTAGGAGAGTAATGCTCAAGCCTCTTTATAAGCGCATCCTACTTAAAATTTCAGGAGAAGCTTTAATAAGCGAGCAGAAGCTTAGCTTACATCAAGCCTGCATTCCTATTGCTGAGGCGATTAAAGAGATTTGCGCTCTTGATATTGAACTGGCAATTATCATTGGAGGCGGGAACATTCTACGTGGAATCCAAGGAGAAAAACTGGGGTTTTCTAGAGTTTCCGCTGATCAAATGGGAATGCTCGCAACGGCAATCAATGGGCTTGCTCTGAAAGAGGCGCTTAATGCTGTCGGGGTTGATTGTCGCATTTTAAGCGCGCTCAGCTGTCCTGGGATTTTTGAGACCTATGTTTGGGAGCGTGCAATCCATCATTTAGAGAAAAATCGCGTTCTCATTTTGGTAGGTGGTATGGGTCAGCCTTATTTTACGACAGACACTGCTGCTGCGTTGCGGGCCATTGAAATAGGTGCTGATGTTCTTTTAAAAGCGACTAAAGTAAGCGGGGTCTATAATGCCGATCCTCATAAAAATCCTGGAGCGCAAAAAATAGACCGTCTGACTTATCGAGAAGCTCTCATTCAAAACCTTAAGGTGATGGATGCAACTGCATTTACTCTTTGTCATGAAAATAATCTGCCCATTTACATTTTCAATCTTTTCGAAAAAGAGGCTTTGAAAAAAGCCGTGTGCGAGCAGAAAAGCGGAACATTGGTGTCATTATGAAAGTTGTTGATCAAATCAAAACAAAGATGAAAGAAGCGCTTGAGCATTTTAAAGGAGAGCTTAAAAGCCTAAGAACAGGCAGGGCAAATCCTGGAGTGCTCGATAATGTATATGTTGAAGTCTATGGGACACAGATTCGTTTGCGCGATATTGCGAACGTGACAGCTCCTGAGCCCAGACAACTGGTGATCACACCTTTTGATCAAAGCAATGCAAGCAGTATCGTCAAAGGAATTGAAAAAGCTAATTTAAATCTTCACCCTATTTTAGATAGTCATTTAGTTCGCATTAATGTCCCTCCTATGGATGAGGCAATGCGAAAAGAGATTGTCAAACAGGCAAAGAAAAAAGCAGAAGATGCCAAAGTAGTCGTTAGAGAAATTCGACGTAAGGGAAACGAAGGCATACGCAAGTTAAAAGCTGATAGTGAGATTACGGAAGACGAGCTGAAAAAAGGAGAAAAGCAGATTCAGGACCTGACTGATCAGCATTGCAAAGAGATTGAAACTCTTTTGTCAGCAAAAGAAAAAGAAATTCTCACAGTGTGACTTTTCATAGATTCTTGATTGAAAGAGGATAATTCTGTAAAATCAGTCCCTTTCATGGGCACTGCCCAATGTCTGGCCCCATCGTCTAGCCAGGTCCAGGACATCAGATTTTCATTCTGGTAACAGGGGTTCGAATCCCCTTGGGGTCATATCCTATTCTTAGAGGCTTTAGCTCAGCGGTAGAGCATCTCACTTTTAATGAGAGGGCCGATGGTTCGAATCCATCAAGCCTCATTTTATAAGCATCAGCGCCGATAGTAATAGGCGCTGATGCTTTTTCTTCGATTCATTAGATTGAATTTCCCTCCACCTCTTGTGCAATAAAAAATTCTCAGCTAGCCTAGGTTTCTTTTTCAAAGTTAGAGAAATTCTCAAGACTTTTTATAGTGGTTTCCTGAAAGATGAAGGAGAATCAATGAAAATATCTCTCTTACTGTCTGCTTTTTTATTAACTGGCTCTGCTTTATTTAGCGATTCTGCTGAAGATGCGACTTCCCCCTTTATTTTAGACAGCGAAGAAAATTGTACCGATAGAGCTGAAATTGCTTTCTTAGAGGATCGAGAAGTCTGTGGCTTGACCCCGATTCCCATATATGAATGCTGCATTGACCCCATGGAGATTACCCCCTGGTTTACCGACTCGCTTTTGACACCGAGAAGCTGGGTGATTCCGTATGGATGCCTCAATGTTAAGCCCTACCTTTTTGTGAAAGTTAAAAATGCAGAGTATGATTCAGATTGGCATGCGGTAAAGGTGTCTCGCTTTTCTTCTGTTACTTCTCAGGTTCCTGTCGAAGTGGGTCTTACCAGATGGATGAGCATTCTTGTTAATCTACAAGCAAGCTGTAACAATACTCGAGGAGCCACTTCTTTAGTTTTTAATGACTTAACGACGAGTTTAAATTTCCAAATTTGTAGAATGAGAGAAAGTGAATCCCCTGACATTAAATTTTATCTGCAAGAGATTTTCCCTACAGGACGTTACCAGAGATTAAAGCGCAAACAACACCATACTGATTCAGGAGGAGGAGGGTGCTTTGTTACAGGGCTTGGCTTTGTAGTTGGAGATATTCACCAGGTGGATTGCGAATCTTACTTCTATTGGCGTATCAATCCATTTTATAATTTTCAAGCCTCGAGAAAAGTACAAGGGATCAATACTTACGGAGGGGCTCCCAATACTAAGGGCACTATTCACTTTGGACAATCGTGGGGTCTGCTTATTGGGTTGGAGTATAGTTTTAATCAAAACTGTGTAATTTCGCTCGATGTTGAGAATCTGTGGTTTGATAAAGTTCGGTTCTCAGGACAAGTAGGAAATAATCGACATGGAACCCCAGCCTCGGTCGGGAGGTCATCTGCGGCTCAGTTTACTATAGCTCCGGCGCTCGAATATAACTGGAGCGAATCGATGGGAATCGTTATGGGACCTTGGTTTGCAGTGGGAGGCCGCAATAGTAGTCGCTTTATAAGCGGGGTCGTTGCTTTCAACTATTATGCATCCATTCGTAAGGCTAGCTTTAGAGACTGCATGTAAATGGAATCCAGAGCCTCTCTTTTTAAAGCCTAACCACTTATTGCATCATCTTTCTCTCTTTCTTTTCTTTTCTTTGCTAGATCCTGCTTTTAAGTTTTAGCTTAAGCAGTGAAAATGAAATACACTGCAGTTTGAGTTAACAAATATTTTATTTTTAGGTTGAAAATTACTGAAAAATGATTTTTTCTATGATGAGATTTTTTTAGCTGAAGATGAAGCATTCTCTTTTATAAAAGAGAGGATAAGGAAAGCTTGTTTTGTATAAAAAATGGGAGTAATGAGGATTCAAAAAGGGTTAAGCTTTCGCAAAAAAGTTATTTTAAGCCAAATTCTTCTTTTTGTTTTTTTCGTAGCAGCTCTTTTCCCTTTTATTGAAAAAGCTGTCACGCTCATTGTGCGAGATTCCCTAGAAGAGACAGTGAGCGATCTCATCGAGCTCATCAACGATGCTCATTCTGAAGAAGAAATGATTCAAATTCTTCGTCATCAAGAGTATTTTTCTTTTTTTCGAATGAGCATTGTCAATGCTAACCGAGAAGTTATCTATGACTCTCACTTGAGTCGATTATTAGGAAAAGACTTTCAGTCGACGCACACTAGCTATCCTGGAATAGAAGAAGCCTTTAAAGATGGAAGTGGGTATACAATTGCAGACTCTCGAATTTTTGGGGGTAAATTTGCCTATGTAGCAGAGCGTTTTACTTTTCAAAACAAGCAATATGTATTGAGCGCTGCATTCCCTTTTTCTCAATTGCAAGATCTAACTTATAACTTTCAGATTGGCTTCTTAGCTTTTTCTTTTTTTATCCTTCTTTTCTTTAATGCGCTGATCTGGGTGGTCTTTCATCGACTCACTATCCCTATCAGAAAGATTACAGACGCCATTTTGCCTTATCAAATGGGACAAAGCGAAGACGTTCCTCTAATTAAGCTGGGCAAAAATGCAGCGGCTAGTGATGAGTTTCAACGTCTTGCAACCACTCTCAACTCTCTTTCGGAGAGAATTCGCAGCCAGATACAAAATTTGACAGGAGAGCGTAATGAAAAAGAAGCTATTTTGGAATCTTTAGGAGAGGGTGTGATTGCCGTTGATGCTTCCTCTAAAGTGACTTATGTCAATTATATGGGGAGCAAGATGCTCGTCATCCCGAGACGTTCTTTGCTTATGCAGCCCTTTCCCCATACTTTTGAAAAAGCAAATGAACTCTTACTCAGCCGCTGCGCTGATCTACTTAATCGTTGTCAGGCTCAGAATGCAATTCTTACCGACTCTGTCTCTTTTGGAGTCGATCGTAAAACCTATATCGATCTAATTGCGGCGCCCAAGGCAAAAGGCAGCGGCGCGATCATCGTCTTACAAGACAAAACGAGCTACTATAAAGTCATCGAAGTAGGGAAGGATTTCATTGCAAACGCTTCGCATGAGCTCCGAACACCGGTGACGATTATCAAAGGGTTTGCGGAGACGTTGCAAGATTTTCCTAATATGTCGAATGAAATGTTCTCTGATATTATTGAGAAAATCATGCGAAATTGCCAAAGAATGGAAAATTTAATTAAAAACCTTCTAACCTTGGCCGATCTTGAAAATATCCCTGAAACGCGGTTTAAAGAATGTGATCTCGTTGCTTTGCTTGAAAACTGCTGTCACATGCTGACTTCTGTGTACCCGAATGCTCAGATTAACATTCATAAAAATGAAGAGATAATCAATGTCTTTGCTGACTTTGATATTCTTGAGCTTGCATTTATGAATCTGCTAGATAATGCCGCTAAGTACTCGCCTCCTCCTGCTCAGATTTCTATTACGATAGAAGATCTCTCTGATGAGCAGATTAAAGTGACCATCTCTGATTCTGGAATTGGCATTTCTCCTCAAGATCTAGAGCATATCTTTGAGCGCTTTTATACTGCTGATAAAGCGCATTCGAGAAAGTTAGGAGGGGCAGGGCTTGGCCTTTCTATCGTAAAAACCATTATCGAAAAGCATGATGGAATGATCGCAGCAGAATCAACCTTAGGGCGCGGAACTTCTTTTATTATTGTGCTCCCCAAGCGAAGAAATTTAAAAGATTAATTTAAGGAGAAGATGAAAACTGATTTGGAGCGTAGCGGATTCGAACCGCTGGCCTCAACAATGCCATTGTTGCGCTCTACCAACTGAGCTAACACCCCATAAATATTCGAAATAAGCAGTGCAATAATTTTAAACATTGCGATCTATTTTAAACAAGATGCTGTTGAGATAATTTCATAGAACACTCTCATTCTCATTGCTTGTTTAGTTAAATTGAAGCTAATTTTTAAAATTGGTTTGTCTTAAGTAGCTCATTATTTCTTTCTCAATTAGAATTCATTTGCATGAGCCTTTTTGAAAAAGTTTCTCACGCCGCTTCAGATCCAATTTTTGGACCAGTGAATGCTTTTAACCTAGATCAAAGAGCAGCTAAGTTAAGCTTTTTAGTGGGCTTCTATCACTCTGCATTAGGGGTTACCCCTGTAATAAAGGCGGTGGAGCTTGCCGAAGAGCAAGTCGTAAGCCGGAAAATTACCAAAGAGTACCTCCCAATTGAAGGAGATAAAGAGTTTCTCGAGAAATTGGGATCGCTAATCTTTGGAGGCTTTTGGGAAAGAGAGCGGAAGCGATTTTTTGCTGCTCAAGCTTTAGGAGGAACAGGAGCCCTTCGATTAGTCGGAGATTTTTGTTACGAAGAGCTGGGAGACCGCATATGGATTTCTGATCCGACTTGGCCTAATCATCATGGAATTTTCAGAGCATCAAGATTACAGGTTGAAAGCTATCCTTACTATGACTATGAAAGCAATAAAATAAATTTTACACATCTTATGCATGCATTAGAAGAGTTGCCAGAAAAAGCAATTGTACTGCTTCATGCTAACTGTCATAACCCAACAGGCAAAGATCTATCTTTTGAACAATGGAAAGAGCTCAGCCATCTCTTTACTCAAAAGAACCTCTTCCCTGTTTTTGATATGGCTTATCAAGGTTTTGGCAAAGGAATAGAGGAAGATGCCGAAGGAGTGAGGCTTTTTGCAGAGGAAGGACATGAGTTAGCAGTAGCTTATAGCTGTGCAAAAAATTTTTCACTGTATGGTGAGCGCATAGGGGCTCTTTTTATTCTCGCTCATTCTCCTCACTTCGTAGAGAATCTTGCGAGTCAAATACGATTACTCATTCGCACCAACTACTCTAATCCCCCAAGACATGGAGCTGCGGTGGTTAAGGAGGTGCTCGCTTCCCCTGCTCTTAAGCAATCTTGGGAAGAAGAACTTTCTCTGATGCGCCTTCGAATGAAAGAAATAAGAGCTGGGTTTTCGGATGCTTTACAGCAAAAAATCCCTTTTTTGAACTGGGATTTTATTAGAGATACTAACGGGTTATTTTGTTATACAGGCCTTAATGAGTCAGTGATTGAGCAACTCGCAATCAATTATGGTATTTATATGCCAAGTAGTGGACGCATAAACATCACGATGCTCAATCGCTCCAATCTGAATTATGTGATTGATGCAATTGCAACACTTCTTCAGCAGACACAATAATTGCAATCGAGCATATGAAATCTTATCTAATGCTTCTTTTGTTTTTTTGGGGAATGTTTAGTATCCCCAAAGAAAGCGCTAATCAATGGCGCTCTGGGATTGTTGCGCTTACCCTTCCTTCTTGGCAAAGAATCAATCAATGTAAAATGAGAAAAGCAGATTCTGCTGCCTCATTGCAGATGGAAAATGACATTCTAAGGCGTCAAGTCCAGCAGTTAAAGCAAGTGTTGCTTTTTGAGAAGCAAACTCAGGAATTAAGTGAAGAAGTCAATCGTTTGCGCCAGGATGATCAAAATCCAAATTCGATCTCTCGCGCAAACCATCTCATTGACATTATAGAAAAGCAGATGCACGCGATACCTGCATGCGTGATTTTTCGAGAAGCAAGTTTATGGAGCAGTGGAATATGGCTTAATGTAGGAGAGAAAAATAACCGCGCACTCAACTTAAAAGTAGTAGCTGTCAAAAGTCCGGTGCTTTCAGGAGGAGTGCTCGTCGGAATTGTGGAACAGGTAGAGGAGCATCGTTGTCGAGTCAGGCTTATTACAGATGCTGCCTTAAGTCCATCTGTGTGTGTTGTTCGAGGAGATCCTCAGCAGCGGCTACTTGCTAAGCAGATCGATTCTTTGATTCAGCAGTTAGCTTTGCATAGTGATCTTCCCATTTCAAACGGACTAACCCTTCATTTAAAAGAGGCGCAAGCTCAGCTAAATTTCGATGCTTCCTCTTTTTGTCTTGCAGTTGGAACTCTACAAGGAGCTAACCGCTCTAAATATCGAGCTAGAGCTACTCAGTTAAGAGGCGTTGGTTTTCATTCAAGCGCTCTAATAGGAAAAACTTCAAAGGAGAGCAAAATTCAAGAGATCAGCTCTCCTTTAATTAAAATTGGAGATCTTCTTGTTACAACAGGAATGGACGGAGTTTTCCCTGCGGATCTTCCCATTGCAACAGTCTGTGCAGTTTTGCCTGTTCGCGAAGGAGCTTGTTCTTATGAGATTGAAGCAACTCCCTTAATTCCAGATTTTGATGAATTAGTTGATCTTTTTGTTATTCCTCCTAACAATGCTATCTACTAATGATTTTTGCTTCGCAATAAATGTGAATATCTAATTGTATTAAACAGAATAAAAACAATTTAGAATTAGAAAAAAATTCTCTTATTAATTAAAAACTACCTTAAATTTGACAAAAAAATATGAAGAAGAGCACAATGCGGACTGTTTTATTTAACAACTTCAAAAGGAGATCTACAATGAAAAACGTTTTTGGATGGATGTTTGTTACAGCCACTTCTCTTTCGCTTACAACTGCTTACGCTAATTTAGAAAACCCAGAAAAAACAAAAAAAACTGATGAGTTGACTGGTGAAGAAGTTGCTGCAGTTGATCTTGATGACAATAGCTCTTTAGAAACTGAGCTGGCTGCTGATTAGTTAACGAATCTCTGCGCGATTTTAAGAGCGCAGAGAATTATTTATTCTATCGTAGACTTCATTCGAACTTACGCTCATGCAAAAAGCATGTGCGTAGGTTTTTCCCCTTAAGTTAGAAAATTCTTTTTGAGAAAACTTCTCCCATTCTTTTAGCTCATTAATCTCTCCTATTCTCCCGCAGCTATGTAGAGGAACTCTAGTTCCACTATAAATAAAAAACATCGGACGGTCATACAGCAAAAAGTCATAGCCAATAGAAGAATAATCTCCAATATAGGCATCTGCCTTCTCAAGTAAGGGGTAGATGGCAGGGAAATTGGTCAGAAACTGAACCCCTGGAGCTTCTTTATACTTCTCCACAATTCTCCAATATTGCGCAGGATGGGTTTCGGGTAAAAGGGGGTGGAGTTTAATTAGCACGTTGTATGTCTCTGCTAAAGCATTAATGATCTTTTCAGTGGAATCAAAGAAAGAAGAGGGGCTTTCTTTAGTTTGCCAGGTAGGTGCATAGAGAATGATCTTTTTATTGAGATTCATATGAGAGAAAACTAGGTCTTGGGCAAGACCGTCCAAATGAGAGCGATGATTGAGATAATAGGCGTGCCTTAAATTTCCAGTTTCAATCACAGGCCCCTTGTGAAGCGCGCGCATCTGCTCTCCGTAGACTAGGGTAATATCTTGAGTAATGGGCTCATTTGTAATGGCTTCTTTATCAGAGTTTCCATGCGGGCATAAAACAAAACGAGGAGGAGTTTTACAAAAAAAGTTCAAAAGAGGCTTTAACTCAAGTGCCCACAATTTACCGCAATGAAAAATTGCATCAAATTCTGTAGCAAGAAAACTTAAGGTGAGCTCTGCTAAAGGGGTATGGTGGACTTCTACAGAAGGATAAAAAGTCTGACAGAGCAGGGCCTGCTCCTTGTCAGCGACTAGGAGAGGCATTTTCATTAAAGCACAAATGGGAGCTAGATGATCGAGGTGAGTTTCAGGGCCTGTACTAATTCCAGAAATTCTATGCATTCTTAAGAGCGTTCAAGTGTTCTTTAACCGAATAGATTGTATCCACATCAAACGTTTCACCATAGACCTCTTCCTGCTTTTCCTTAAGCTGATGGTTTTGAAGTAAAGAAGCAATGCGAGGATAAAGATTAGAGTAGTCGTGAGGGAAGAGAACGGATCCACATTGACTTAAGTAAAGACCTGGGTCTGTTTGAGGATCGCGTTGATTGGGGTTTAAAAAAAGCATTGGTCTCTTAAAACTCAAGAAATCATATCCAATTGAGGACATGTCTCCAATGTAAAGCGCTGCTTGATTTAGTAAGGGATAAACAGGAGGGAAATCTTCCAGAACTTGAAAAGAGTCCTTCAAGCGATCCAGTAATCGAGGATTTTGTAGTTGTAAGTGAGGGTGTGGTTTAACAATCAAATGCGTATTTTGAGGAATATTTTTGAGCAGATAGAGCGAGATTCCCTCTAATGAAGAGGATTGTTCTAGATCTTGCCATGTGGGGGCATAGAGTAGGGTTGTATGTGCTGAAGGCGGGAGAATAGAGTTGTAAAAGTCGAAGTGTCGTTGGTAGTAAAGAAGGCGATAGTTCCCAATCGAGAGGGTAGGGACATCTACTCCTTTCACTTTAAGAAACATCCGCATCCGATTTCCATACACTAAAAGCAGCTCTTCTTCTCTTAAGCCTTCCATGAAGGGAGTGCTCCATCCCTTATCGGAGTTACCATGAGGACACCAGATTGTATGTAGATGCCTATTTAAGATTGTTTGAGGAATAAAAAAGAGCTCATCGATTAAAGCTCGAGGCAAGCAGGTAATAGCGCAGTCATAAAGCTCTAAGAAAGAAAGAGGCATTTCGAGAGGAGATAAAAAAGAGAGATGAAGAGCGGGGTAATAGAGCCGAGCGAGCTCATAGATTTTTTCGTTTGTTAAAACGAGAGGGATCTCCAGAAAGCTACAAAGAGGAGCTAGATGATCCAGGTGGTGTAGGTCCGGGCCCGGTAAAAGACCTGCGAATTTCATTGAGGAAAGGGGTAAGTCGCTACTGTTGTTTTTCTGCGGGCTGTCCGATTAGAGGGATGAGAAGAGGGGGGTGAAGGGGGAAGCTTTAAAGAGTTATCTTGATAAAAAAGAGCGTCATTTCTTGAGTTTTGCATGTTCATTCGATCGATAAGTGCGATGATCTGATCCAATAAAGAGCGGATTTCACTGCTGCTTGTTTCTTTAACAGGCAGAAGTTCATCGAAGGAAAGAGGGGTTTCTTTCCTTTGGAGTTGTGCGCGAGTCAGCTCCTCTAATTGCTGAGTGAGGAGGTTGCGTTCTTTGCGAAGAAAATAGAGTTCGACTACCATATCAGAGCGGATTTGCATAGTTCTTACCCAGCTCTTCTTATCGCTCGCAAGCAAGGAAAGTTCTTCCTCATGCATATTGGCAAGAATTTCCCGCATTAAGGCAATCTCTTTTTGCATTGGACCCTTGAGTTGATCATATGCTTTGGCAATTGTCATCATATCGAAGGCCTTTTCATTTACTTTGCTTAAACTCTTTGCATTCCAACAGCCGGAAGATCCCGTGATAAGCCGTATCTTTACTAGTAACCTTATACAAGCAATTCCTATGCCAATGGATTTTTTTTAATCTCTTTAGCTAAAAGAAGGAGGAGAGGGTTAAAAATCCTTTCTAATCACAATTTCCCTCTCTAGTTTGCTTTTTGAACAGATAGAATTAAATAAAATACCTTTATTTAATTGTAATATAGATATTTTTATTTAGTGAATTGCAATTTTATTTTTTTGTTTAATCATATAATTAAAATTTACGAGTAATAATATAAGAAAAATCCTGTTTAATTGATTGCGAGCAAGAGCTAGACAAATTTTACAACAAATCTTCATTTTCGCCACTTATCTCACATGAAGCTTAAATGGAGGAAGATAAATGGAAACGATAGTGGTCTTTTAAGGGTAATTTCTTTTCTAGGCTGCTATCATTAAAGTAGCTATCTTAAGTCAGCTTTGATCAATAATTGTAACACTTTGAACTCTGCCGTGGGAGTGGAGAATTCCTTGAGAAAAAAAATAGAATTGGAAGGCCTTAAAATTTGGTTTGAGAATGAAAAGCGCGATTTGCCTTGGAGAAGAGAAATCACGCCTTATCGAGTCTGGGTTTCTGAAATCATGCTACAACAGACGCAAGCAGTAGTCGTCATCCCCTATTTTGAAAAATGGATGGCATGCTTCCCTACCATTCAAGCATTGGCAGACGCCCCTTTTGACCAAGTGGTTAAATTATGGGAAGGGCTCGGGTATTATGCTCGAGTGCGTCATCTTCATGAAGCTGCTAAATGGATTGTTAAGGAGCACCAAGGGAATTTACCGACCACCGAAGAAGAGCTTGCTAAGGTGAAAGGACTTGGCTTCTATACCATCGGAGCCATTCGTAGTTTTGCCTTTCATCAAAAAGCCGCTGCAGTAGACGGAAATGTTGCTCGTGTGCTCGCTCGCCTCCTTTTAATAGAAAAAGAGATTGACCTTCCTATTGTTCAAAAAGCACTGAGGGAAAAATGCTTTGAACTTTTGCCAGACTTTGAGCCTTGGGTTTTGATGGAGGCTTTTATTGAGCTTGGTGCGCAAATTTGCAAAAAAATACCCCTTTGTATGAAATGCCCTCTCCAAAGTGAGTGTTTGGCTTACCAGCAAGGCAGAGAGGGGCAGCTTCCTAGACGAAAGAAAAAAGTAAGCATCACTTTATTGCATAGAACAGTTGCTGTGATTGCATACGAGGGAGAGCTTTTATTAAAGCAAGAAAGGGAAAAGCGGGTCATGCAGGGCTTGTATGAGTTTCCCTATTTCGAAGGAGAAGAAGTCAATGTGAGTAGGGAGGTTCCATTTGCCCTTGAGTTTGTGAAGCAGCTCGCTTGCGTCGAGCATGGATTTACTCGTTATCGAGCGCTGCTTTTCCCTACAGTTTGGAAGACGAAAAAGCGAGTAGAGCTAGAGAGCTTTCAATGGATAAAAAGAGAGCAATTAGAACAACTCCCCTTTTCTGCAGGACATCGTCAAATTTTAAAAGAATACCTTAAAACGATCTCTATTTGAGGCAAATATAATGCGAATATTACACACAGAGAGTTCAAATGGATGGGGAGGGCAAGAGATTCGGATCTTGCGCGAAGCAATAGGCATGCGTGAGCGAGGGCATGAAGTGACTTTTGCTGTAACACCTGGAGGAAAGCTAGTAGGGCGAGCTATGAATGAGGGATTCTCAGTGTATGAGGTGGATTTTTCGCGGCTACGTGCGCCCATTGCGCTCAAGCAGCTCTTAAACATTATTAAGAAACATCGCATTAACTTAGTCAATACGCATTCGTCTCTTGATGCTTGGATTGGTGGAGTGGCAGCTCGACTCAGCAGGTGTAAAGTTATGCGCACTCGTCATCTTTCTACTCCTATTCGGGCCGGTCTCAACAGCAAAGTACTGTATGGGAAATTAGCTGATTTTGTCGTAACGACCTCTTCTGCAATTGTTCCAATTATTACAGCTCAAGCAAGGATTCCTCAAGATCGCTGCTGCTGTATCCCGACGGGGGTTGAGCCGGCTGGCTTGCAAGTAAATCCCAAAGAAGTAGAGGATTTTAGGCTTAAGCTGAACTTAAAAGAGGATGATTTGTTGATAGGAACTGCTTGTGTAGTGCGCTCATGGAAAGGGGTGGTCGATTTAATTTATGCTGCTGATAAGTTACGACAATTTAAATGGGTGGTAATTGGAGGAGGGTATTTAGAAGGCCCAAAACAATTAGTCAAAGAGCTACAGCTACAAGAAGTTGTTCACTTTACAGACCATCTTGAAAATCCTTACCCTGCTATTGCGGCCTTGGATATATTTGCTTTATTGAGCAGAGCTCACGAAGGGATTTCTCAAGCACTTCTGCAAGCTGCTTATTTAAAAAAGCCCTTAATTGCAACGCGAGTCGGAGGATCTCCTGAGGTTTGCATTGATGGAGAAACCGGCAAACTAATTTCTCCTGCGTCGCCTCAGCAGCTCATCGAGATAGTTTTAAGCTTGAGCTCTGATCCTCTGAAAAGACAAGAGATGGGTGAGCGCTCTCGTCAATTAATTGAAAGTAAATTTACGATGAAACATACTTTAGATGCAATCGAGTCTATTTACGCTCAAATGAGCTAAAAATTTAAGCCTGCTTCAGTAAAAGCAGAGATGGAGCTACAATTTTTTCAAAATGAATTTTAATTGGATTAAGTACCACAGACGCTCTCTTTTAAATTCGGCAATTATCGTCATTACACTTGGGGTTTTAGCAGGACGATTTTTCTTAACAGACCCAGATCCAACCCCTCATACAGATGGCCTTTATGAAAGTTGGATACAGGGTTTTCACAACACTGAAGAGATGTTGGAAGCTCTTCGCCATGTTGAGCTAACAACTGAACAGAGTGCGCAAATAGCTCAGAGATTAATTGGTCAGGGAAAGGGACAGCAAGCAGAGCATTTTGCTAGGATCCCTATTGAAAATCTGCGAATCATCCTTCCAGAATATGCCGAATTTGCAGAGAACGGAGTTCGTATGGCAAAAGGCAAATTCGAAGAAGCATTTGAATCTGCATTGAGTTTAAAAGAGGATTTAATTGATCAAGGTAAAAAAGAAACCCTTCTTTATGGGTTTAATCTTTTACGCTTAACAAGCCTAGCTTGTGAGCTTCAAAAGCAAGAGGGACTAATAAGGCAAGAGCTCGAGAATTTTTTAGTCAATGGCACTGAGTCCGCTCAGGTCTTAAAAAAAGTTATACCCGAGGCATTTCGTTAGAGTGACTAATGAGGCCTCTTCCGCCTTGCAGGCCCGTAATTAAGAAAATAAGAGGAGCGACAAAAATTGCAGCTGCTAAAGCCGCAATACCTATTATTAATTGAGTGGTTTTATCGTGTCTGTAAATAAAAGCGCTTGTTTTTTTAGAGAACATTGCGATTTTATGGGGGAAGAGCGCTCCTAAAATACCTCCCAACCCAGTTAAGAAGACGCTAATTGCAGCTCCCCAGAAGATTAAAGTGAACAAGCTGGCAAAAATATAGAGAAGGCAAAAAAAGATTTCAAAGCGATATCGTTTCGCATAGCCTTCGATATCTCGAACTGACATCCCATCTTTTTCTTTTTCGTCCATTATCACTCCGTTCTTTTGAGTATTACTCAAAAGGATAATTGTTATAACTTTCTGTTTACTGGACGTCTCTATTCTAAATAAACGAGAAACTTCAGTAGACTGCTCTTTCTTTGCACTCTAATTATTTGCTCTTATTTTTTGCAATCGTATAGATGGCTGCTTAAAATTCTGGTTATTTGTTTTTTTTTACTTCATCGATTAGAATAAATAATTGTGAGTTGGCAGGTCCGTGAAGAGCGATTTCTCATGATGCTTCAATGGATAGCTTGGGGAATGGTTTTAGGGATTGCGTGTTTTTTAGCACTTCTATTCCTTCAGCCAGAAAGGCATCAGCAGTGGAGAACTTTAAAAGTAGACGAGCCAGGCGATCGTTGCTATTCGCGTGATCGGATTGGCGGCGGACCCCTCGCGCTTAATGGAACTTCTTCCCTTTTTTCTATGCTTACACGTGAAATTCTACTTTTAGGGAAAAATACAAGGCCCGATGTAAAGAAGCAGGATGCAGAGATTGCCCTCTCTCTTTGTAGTTCTGGGCAGCAACAGTTAGTCAAAAACGGCAGTCCTGTTTTTTTAGATATTCAGATGGATCAATTAGGAAGGATGCAACGGATTGAGTTTGCGCAGGAGCCGACTGAGTTTTGGATCACTCCTAATCTTCTAGATGCTCAATCAATTTTAATAGAAGTAGGAGACTCTCCTTTTTTTTCAGATACTCAAGATCGTCAATTTATTCTGGAGGCCCTTCCCTCTAACGTTCAGTCAAGCGCGGCCTTGAGGACTTTGCAAACTGCTACTCTTTTTGGCTGTGATCTCTTTTTTCAATGTTATGGAGAAAGTCAGTATCGGACATTAGGACAGAAGCAGCGACTAGAGTTCTCATCTCCTGAGGGAGGTTACTCTCTTTTTTTAGAAAAAGGAGATTTTCTATCTTGGAATAACGAGAAGTGGCATTTTGGTGCTAATAAGAATGCGATGCTCGCCTCTGTTCAGCAAATAAGCGATGAAGAAATGGTGTTGCAAGTTTGGGATGAATCAGGGTTTGATTCTACTGAAGTCAAAATTCTGAGAAAACAACCAGAAGGGATACTAAATCGAGTTGAAAATTTCTTAAGCGGAGTCCGTAGATCTACATCAGCGCAAGTGGTTGCGACGCTTGGGAATAAAAAGGTAATTTTGAAAAAAGGCGATTGGTTAATTCAAATAAAAAATGAATGGAGAAATTTGCGATCTTTAGCAGATATTGAAGCTTATCTTAATTACACATTAAGAGGACCGCTTTTTGTATTTGATGGAATTGAACTTGCAGCAGATGGAAAGCCTGTTTTAAGAGGAAATCTTTTTGATGAAACACGTACTTTAATCCAGCCGGTTGTCATTCCAGTTTATCAAAGTAAAGGCCTACAAAAAGGAAAAAACAGACGTAAAAAGTGAAGCGGGTTAGTTTTTTATTTATTTTACTTAGTGTAGTGGCAGCTGCTCAAACGATTGAAGAGAAACTCGCGACAGCTCCTTTGGAAGGATCTACTGAAGGCACCATCACTCAAGTCAATCAGAGGCTGATGCAGCTACGTCGTGAGCTTGAGCAGCGGATGGATGAGGCTGCAAAGCTTTATCGAGCTGAGTCAAAAGAAGAAGAATACTCTATATTGCTTCAGAAAGTCCGAGCGATCAAAACAGAGATGGTGAGTCTGCAAGACAGATGGCGGTTATCGGCAGTTAATGAAGCCAGAAAAGAGGAAGAGGGATATGCCCTTTGGGATCAAGAAGAGACAACTTTAGCGCAGCTAGTGACAGATTATGGCGCTACGGATTTTCTTTATATTGTCCCTCATGAAATGACTGCGATGAAGTTGACAATGCACTCGTCAATTCCAATTCCAAGAGACTCTTGGGGGGAAGTTCTTGAGATTATTCTGGCTCATAATGGGATTGGGGCAAAAGCGATTAATCCCTATGCCAAACAATTATTTATCTTAAAGCAAGATCCATCAGCAGTGCAATCTGTGGCCTCGCGTATTGAAGACCTGCATCATATTCAAGATCATCGTCGAGTTTTCTTTGTTTTTTCTCCTCCAATAGAGCACACCAAAACTGTCTTTCAATTTTTTGAGCGTTTCTCAGATCCAAAGCAAACTTTTGTGTACAACGTAGGGGGCAAAATTGCAATTGTCTCTTCTAAGCAAGAAATTGAAAAGCTTCTTAACCTATATAGAACAGTCTGGCAAGACCCTCAAGGCAAGGTTTCCAAAGTCATCCCAGTTACAAAGATGAATGTAAAAGAGATGGAAAAGATTCTTCAGGCTTTTTTTAGTGAGGGGGTAGGAGTACCTGGTCGTCCTCCATTTGCAAAAGATCAAGATGGGCTATCTATTCATACTCCTTCACAAGGAAATGCCTTAGTATTAATGGGCAATAGAGAGATTGTCGAGCGTGCAGAGAAGATCATCAAAGAAACAGAAGAACAACTGCAAGATCCCGCGGAGATGGCAATCTATCTCTACAACTGTAAACATAGCGACCCGATCGATCTGGCAAAAATCTTAGATAAGGTCTACTACTCGCTATTGTATGCAATGCCAGAGAGTCGTGAAAATCTGGATGTCAACTATACAGCTCGAGGAACAAATGTACAAAGCCCTCCTGATGGGTACTCTCCTTCCCCTCCTCTTATAGTTCCTCCTCCTCAGTTTAAACCTGAGATCTCAACCAAATTAGAAATAGAACAGAATTCTGATCATTTTATCCCCGATCCAAAAACAGGAAATCTTCTCATGGTCGTGCGTCGGGATGTGCTGGGTCGAATTCGCGATCTTTTGCGTAGATTAGACGTTCCAAAGCGCATGGTCCAGATAGAGGTGCTTTTGTTTGAGAAAAAACTCAATAAGCAGACAAATTTTGGGCTTAATCTTCTAAAACTTGGAAATACTCATAATGGGGTCCGTTACGACGGCCCTCATCCTCCAGGGCCTCATGGTCTAAATCATCCAGTTGGAGATGGAGTGCTCGCTTTTCTTGTCAGCGGTAAGAAAAGCAAAAACTTCCCTGCTTTTGACTTGGCCTATAGCTTTTTAATGACACAAGAAGATATTCAGCTTAATGCAGCTCCGTCTGTTATTACAGTCAATCAAACAGCTGCAACGATCTCGATTTTAGAAGAGCTTTCATTAAACAATGGAGCAGCTCCAATTGATAGCAATAAGGGGCCAATTTTTGAAAAATCATTTACCCGTGCACAATATGGAATTACAATTATCATCACGCCGATTATTCACATGCCTGATAATGAGGATGATGAAGATGCTCCAGGCTTTGTAACTCTACAGACTAATATCACTTTTGATACGACTAAGCATACTCCAAATGATCGCCCTCCTGTAGACAAACGCCACATTGAAAATGAAGTGCGTGTTGTTGATGGTCAGACCATTATCTTAGGAGGGCTGCGTCGAAAATCAACGCAAGACAATGAAAACAAAATGCCTTTTTTTGGTGAAATTCCTTGCTTGGGCAGGCTCTTTGGGTCTTCTCAAATGACAGACCACAACACAGAGATGTTCTTCTTTATCACGCCTAAAATTGTCACAGATCCAAAAGACCAGCTAATACAGCTACGAACAGAAAGCTTGAAGAAACGTCCAGGTGATATCCCTGAGTTTTTACAAAGATTAGTCTATGCTCGAGATTGCGAGAGAAGAAACCACTTTACCCAAAGTGCACGCATTCTCCTTGGAGACGAGATGCAATGTCCTTGCCAGTAGATGGAGATCCATACGGGATTGAGGCTGTCGATCAGCTCTTTGAATTTCCTTTTGTAAAGAATCGAATACACAAGGTTCCTTACGATTTTGCAAGGCGCCGACTCCTATTGCCCTTAAAAGAAGAGGGGGGGCTATTGATCATTGCAATGGCTGACCCTCTTGACTTGGAAGCAATCGAAGAAGCGCGATTGCTAGTTGGATGTGGGGTTAAAGAGTTATTGGCTTCTCGTGAAGCTTTAGAAGAAGCCATTGAGCGCTGCTATCATCAAAGTGAAGGAGCTGCTTCAGAACTAGTCGATAGCCTTCGAAAGACCTCCGAAGAGCGCGAGGATATTGAACAAGAAAGCGAGGGGTACGATCTTCTCAAGCAGCAAGATAGTTCTCCTACAATTCGCATGCTGAATGCGATTTTACTTGAAGCGATTCAGCAGGGGGTTTCCGATATTCATTTTGAGCCTCTTGAAAGCGGGTTATCTGTTCGATACCGCATTGATGGAGTTTTGCAAGCGCGTCATACTCCTCCAAAAGAATATCAATCGCAGCTAATTACGCGCATTAAGGTCATTGCTCGTCTTGATATTGCAGAAAGCCGCCTTCCTCAAGATGGGCGAATTAAGCTCAAAGTAGCCAGTCGGCAAATCGATTTTCGCGTTAGTACGCTTCCCGTTGTTCATGGAGAGCGAATCGTGATGAGAATTCTCGATAAAACAAATATTTTGCTAGGTCTTAGTAAAATTGGGATGCGAAATATTTTGCTCGAGTCTTTTAAAAAGCTCATTTCAATGAATGAGGGAATTGTACTTGTCACAGGCCCTACCGGAAGCGGGAAAACAACGACTCTCTATAGCGCACTTAGCGAAATCAATTCGAGTCAGATTAATATCATGACTATCGAAGATCCAGTTGAGTTTAAGCTTCAAGGAATGGCTCAAATTGGAGTGAATCCTAAAATTCAGCTAAATTTTGCAACGGGCTTAAGACATATTCTTCGTCAAGATCCTGATGTCATTATGATTGGAGAAATTCGAGATAGAGAAACTGCTGAAATTGCCATTCAAGCTTCGTTAACAGGTCATCTTGTTCTAAGCACGCTTCATACAAATGATGCCCCTTCTGCTTTAACGCGACTTGTTGACATGGGAATCGAGCCTTATCTTCTTTCTTCTTCTGTTCTGGGAGTTCTAGCGCAACGGCTGGTGCGGCGCATTTGCTCTCAATGTCGGACGCAGTACTCTCCTACTATTGCTGAATTAAGTGCACTTGGCATTTCTCAAGAGTTTCTATTTAAAGGAGCCGGCTGTCCCGATTGTTTCGGCACCGGCTATAAAGGGCGCGTGGGAATTTATGAACTCATGCTTTTTTCCGCTCCTTTAAAAAGACAGTTAATTCAAAGTGCTGATAGCGCTGAGCTCCAACGATTAGCAGCGATTCATGGAATGGAAACTCTCAGAAGTGATGGGGGGTATCTGGTTGCAGAGGGTCTTACCACTAGCACTGAAGTATTGCGCGCAACTCGTAGCTGTGAGGAATAAAATCGAATGCCCCTGTATCGATATCGAGCGCTTGCACAAACTGGTAAGCGGATTAGTGGAGTTATTGATGCAGATTCATTGGCTCTGGCTAAAGAGCGTCTGCATCGCGATAGAATCCTCGTAACTGGCTTAGAGCTTCTTAAAGAAAGGGCCACGGAACGGCGTTTTGATAATGGAATGCTGCTTTCTTTTACAAGAGAGCTAGAGCAGTTGTTAAGTGCAGGACTACCCCTCTATGAAGGGTTGGTAGCAATTGAAGAAAAATACCGTCGACATCGAGCTCATCCTTTATTGCTCTCAATATGTGATCAATTAAAAAACGGTCTTTCCTTTTCTGCTGTGCTTGCAAAATATCCTCAGACATTTGACTCGATTTATTGCTCAATGGTTGAGGCTGGAGAAAAAACTGGATCGCTTCCCTGGGTTTTCGATCAGCTCAAGCAACTTATCGAGAGAAGGCAGAAACTAAAAAAACAACTGCTCAGTGCAATGGCATATCCTTTATTTCTGGGAGGGTTTTGCCTGATCGTGATTGTTTCTCTCCTTCTATTTGTGATCCCTTCGATGCGAGAGCTATTTGCAGATAGGCGCCTACATCCTTTGACGAGCGTTGTTCTCACTGCTAGCTCTGTGCTCGAAAACTATGGTCTTTGGATTTTTGCAGGACTAGTCTTTGTGGGAATTGCCCTTGGAATGTATTTTAAAAGTAGTAGGGGGAAGAAAGCGCTAAATCGCGTTTTCTTTCAACTCCCCATTTTAAAAACTCTGCTTTTACAAGCGGCTTTAATTCGCTTTTGTCGAAGCGCTTCGGCTCTTTTATTTGGAGGAATTCCCCTTTTGCAAGTTCTCACTACAGCAAGACAGACAATGAATAGCCCTCTTTTAGAGGAGGTGATTGAGCAGGCAGAAGCTCGAATCAGAGAAGGCCAATCCTTTAGCGGACAATTGAAGCTTTCTCCACTTATTCCTCCTTTAATGTATCGAATGCTTGCTATGGCAGAAGAGACTGGGAAAATGGGCCCGATGCTGCAACACATTGCAGGGATATACGATCAAGAGCTTGAAAAAAACTTAGCTCAGGTCACAGTTTTTTTGCAGCCTGCTTTATTGCTTTTTCTAGGCGGAATTGTGGGGCTCGTGATTCTCTCCATTCTAATTCCTCTATCTGATGTTGGATCATTGATCAATTAGAGGTATTCAAAATTCACTTTTAAAGGCAAAATTGAAGCAGAAAATGATTTTTTCAACCTTCTTAGGAGAGCAATTATGAAAAAAAAACGAGCTTTTACTTTGATGGAGATCATTATCGTGATCTTTTTAATTGGAATTATTACGGGTGTAATCAGCTATAACATGCGAGGTAGCTTAGATGGCGGTCGAGCTTTTAAAACAGAGCACGCAATCTCTCAGCTTACTGATATTTTAGAAATGGAGATTGCAAAAGGCGATTTTCCCCCAGAGACAATCGTGGAAAATCCGTTACAATTTTTGAGAAGATCAGGGCTCGTTAAAAACCCTACTCAATTAATCAGAGATGGATGGAACAACCCGCTTGAAATTACAATAAATAAAAATGGAGCTCTTCAGATTACCTCTACTGGGCTGCGGGCGTATCGCCGTAAACAAAGCGCTACTACTCGGGGTTTAAAAGAGAATGATTCCTCCCTTACGCAAGGAACTGAAGATATTGAGCCAAATGATTTAGCTGATGCCAATGGCTAAAAAGATAAAGGTCAAAGCGTTTACTCTTGTTGAAATTTGCATTGCAGTTTCCATACTAGGATTATTGGCCGGAATCATCGGATGGCATTTAGTTAAGATGGCGGATTTGCAGCAATTTCGCAAACATGTAGGGCTTTTTATGACTAACTTACAAAAGCTACAGGTAATTGCCCTGAGTCGTCGATGCGATTTAAATGTAAAAATTTTTCAAAGAGAAGGGCAATGCTTTTACACAACAAGTAGCGATGAGCCTTTGTTTCTTCGAGGGCAAAGCCGAGATGTATTAATTAAAGGAGTCCATAGTCTTTCTAAAAATGATTCTCCTGTAGCTGAGATCGATCTTATTATCTCTTCTGGCGGCCGAATTGAACCTCTTGAAAAAATTGGCTTTTTCTTAAGTCATACTCAAGCAGGAGAAGCAATTTGGCTGGATTTAAGCACTCCTTTACAAATGAAATGCTCTAATGAAGAGCCTGCCATTTCCTAGCACTTAAGATTTAGCATTATGGAGTAGCTCGACATGCTAGAAACAGTTCGATATCTTTCTACTTACCTATTTCCCTCTTTAAAACACAATGAGAACCGAAATTCACAGTTAGAATTTATCCCCAAAAGGATATGGATACAGCACTCTTTCTCCAGGGCGCGAGAGTTTCTCTGGAAAGCTGTGGGGTATTCCACTCGAAGAACATGTAGTCTAACAGCGCGCATCACAACTCTTTTTGCTAAGCAAGTGATTATTCCTTTCGTAAAGACAGGAGCGGAAACCATTCTCTCAGGAACAGCGAACAAATTGGCTTGTATCGCAACTTATGCAGGGGTTGGAAGTATCCAAAAAGTCAAGAAGCTTGAGGATATCAAAGACTTTAATTTGGAGACAATCGCTGCTCGCAGGGACGAGCCTCTTCCCTCAGATTCTCAGATTAAAGAAGAAGTAGAGAAATTTGGAAACTATTTTACATGGCTAGTTTCCATGAAATTAATTGATCAAGTGCTATGTAGAAATGTTAAGTCGGAGGATTTTTATTTTGAAATCCTCGTCAAATGCAAATCAGATGAAGAGTTAAAGCAGGCATTTTTTCATCACTTAGATCGACCTGAAGTATTCTTTCCTGCTCGATGGACAGCTAAGATTTCTTACTATCTCTTTTTTCCTTTTATAAAAAAAATATTTCAAGACGCAACAATTTCCATTTTCGAAAAATTACAATCTTATTTATATGGAAATGCAAACAAGCAATTTAATGAGCTTTTTAATCATTTAATTACTAAATGCAACAATCTCTTAGTCGACTGGATCATTGCTATAGAAAAGATTGAAAATGATGAGAAAAATCATGGTATTGAGTCAGTCCATGAAGTATTGAAAAAAGAGCTTGCACAACCAAAATACTATGCAGAGATTCCCGCTGGTGAGTTTTATGATAAAGTCACCAAAAAAGCAGTTTCAAAATACTGTCCTAACATCTCACTTGGGGAAATGATCTATCAACGATTGACAGGCATCCTAATTTTTTCTTCAAAAAATGGCTCTTCTTCTTTCTTTGAAAAAGCAGTGAGTAGCCTGTTCAATTTTTTGAATAGCACAGCTCAATTGCTACTTTTCCCTCTCGCGTTAGCTACTCGATTGGCATTATTGCTTCCGGATTATCTTTTTAACCGCACTTTTTCTTGCTTGATTCGAAAAGCAATGATTAGCAATCGCGTTCTTGAAAATATCTTAAAAAAGGCGTTAGAGGGAATTAGTACAAATAAAGGCCTTTCAGTGCCGGCTTTAAAAGCGCTTAATGCAACGCTAGAAGAAACTTTAGTAGAAGAAATGCAGAATAAAGTGCCTGAAAATGAGCCTGTAGTAGATAAAATTCTCTCGAAGAATAATCAAGATGCCCTTCGGAGAAACGTGAGATTATTTCTGAGCGCCGCAGATCTTTATAGCTACACAACAATTGCGGAGCTACGAGATAGAGTCCGTCAAACTCTCGATACCCATTTTATAGAGAACACAAAAGGAATTGAATACGTCATCATTTTAGCTTCTCAGAAAATGAAAGACTGCAACTTGATTAAGAAAAAATTGTATTTTCTTTTAAAAGAATTGAATAACTCTTTTACTACTCCTAGAAAAGGAGAAGATGAGAAAAATGAAGAGTTCCTTTTGTTAGAAAATGATCTCTTTTCTTTGATTAAAGCTATTTTAGAGCAAGCCATTATCAAGAAAGTTTCAGAAAAGTCGTTTGGTTTTTTCCTAAAAAAGGGGCAGGCGGCGCATAATTGGGTGGTACATCAAGTTGAAAAAGAAGTGGGCATTCTTTTTAAGAAGATCTTTAACATGATCTCATCTCCTGATTTTTTAAAATATCAGCTTAATGTAGCTTTGAGCTCTTTTTTAAAAGAAGAATGAGAAATAAAAAAATGCAAAAAAAATATCGCTTAATCCTATATCTATTTTTATGTTGTATGGTATCTGCAATGACAATTGCGACTGATTTATCAGCTATTCCTTTTGCCTCTCACGATGAGTTAGCACAGTGCTTAACGGTTGATCAAATTAATGAATTCTTTAGTCAAGGATATCTTATTATTCCTGACTTCTTTGATTCTGAAGAGCTACATGTGCTTTCAGAATATGCAGATCGCCTTCAAGAAGAAGCGCAGTTATTGTATGACAGAGGGCTCAGAGGAAAAGTAGACGAGGGCGGTGCTCAATTTGTAATCAATGAGGTTAATAATCAAGTTCAGATAGCGAGAATTGTATGGGCTGGAGGAAAAGAGCCTTATCTTCTTGAATTGGGCAGACAACAAAAGGTAAAAACTCCGATTGCTCAACTGCTAGATGCAGATCAGGCTGATCATTTGATTAATCAACTTCATTATAAGCTTCCTCGTGATCAAGTAAAATTTTGTTGGCATCAGGATTTTCAACACAGGCGTAATTTTGATGAAAAATGGGAAGATCTGAATAAAAAGGGAAGCTTTGTTCAACTGATCGTCGCTATAGATCCCATGACGATCGAAAATGGACCTCTTGAAGTGATTCCTGGACTACCTGAAGAGGGGTATCTGGGTCTTGATAAATGTCAAAATCCTGAAGAATTGCTTGAGAGGCTTGGAAAACCTAGAGAGTCAATTCTTCTAAACGCTGGGGATGCTATTTTTATGCATCCTCTGCTGATTCATGGAAGCCGGCCCAATCATTCCTTGAGCGCGAGAAGGGTGTTTATCAACGGGTTTGCTTATCCGCATGCAAATCATAAGCCTTACCCTGGAGCTGGGAGTTGCGAAAGAATCCTTTTAAGGATCTCAAAGCTCAATACCTAGTCTAGCTCATTCTTCTATTGATATTTGAGCTTAAGGCAGAGCTTACAAGTTATACATCCAAAATAGCTCGCAAGAATCAATTTAACTCTACTCTTTAACAGTAGCTATATTTTTCATTTCCCGCGATTTAAGTTAATAAACACTATAAAACTTGACAATTAAATTATTTTATAAATACCATCCGAATTAGGAACAATTGGGCGTGCAATGCCCTTAAATTAACTCAGCAAGGAGAAAACATGACTTCTGCACTCATGATTGCCAGAATATTCGGCCCCTTTTTAGCAATAATTGGGCTTTGGATGCTTCTATTTGGAGCGCATGCTGCTAAGATTCTTAGCTCGATTAAAAATTCACCTTCAGCTCAGTATAGCAGTGCTGTTATCAATCTGTTGTTGGGCTTAACTATAATTTCTAGCTATAACCGATGGACACCTACTTTAATGGTTTTTGTTACTCTTCTTGGGTGGGTCATGTTTATTCGTGGAGTTCTTGGACTATATGCCCCTCATGTGATTAGCAATACAGTCTGCTCTACAAAGTGCGCAAAGCTCATAGGTATTATCCCTCTTATTTGGGGTCTTATTCTCATTTGGCTCGGATACTATATTGTTATGTAGTGTAGGGCTAGAGTGAAGCGAGTTTGAACTTCCCCTTCCCTTCTAGGGACTAATTGTCAATTCTCCTGGGTCCTCATTTGCTACATGCAATATGAGGGCCTGCTTCTCTATTTCGATTATTAAAAATTGAAAACAAAGAGTTGCTAGAGGATTGAAAAAGTAAAGATTCTTTTCCAATTTATAGATATTGTTATTGTTTCGTCTTTAAAGAAACCAATTTTTTATTCCCCAAGACAAACGATATAATTTCTCTTGATAAGCTCTGCTGAGTTTTGTGAGGCCCCTTCTTCCTTGACAATTAAATTATTAAATTTCTAGTATTCAGATTGTATATAAACCAAGGGGCTAAGGTGCTCTTGGACTAACAGTTAAGGAGGAAGGATGACTTCTGCGATCGTTGTGGCCAAAATATTTGGTCCCTTTTTAGCGATAATTGGGCTTTGGATGCTTCTGTTCGGAGCTCATGTAACCAAAGTAGTCAATGGAATTAGGGGTTCAGCTGCAGCGCAATATGCCGGTTCAGCAATCAACTTGTTACTCGGACTAGCCATTATTAGCAGTTATAATGAATGGAGAGCCGATCCCCTGATTTTCATTACTCTACTTGGATGGGCTCTGTTTATTCGAGGAGTTCTCGGGTTGTATATGCCTCGATTTATAACTAATACAATTCTCTCTGCTAAATGGACTAAACTTTTTGGGTTACTACCTTTTATTTGGGGTCTGATTTTAATTTGGCTTGGTTTTTACGTTCTTCAGTAAATAATTCACGGTTCTGGGAATTCGCTAAGTAGCTAATTTCCAGGCCTCCTTCCTCGCTTTTTTTGAGTTTTTGCTTTATTCTTGGGATAACGGCAGAGGGCTCATGAAAAAACTTCTACTTTCTATCTTTTTGTTTTCTTGCTCCTTAATCTTTGCAAAAGAAAATTCGGTTCAACTAAAACCGCGCTACCCTCATTGGCGTGCAAAAGTAGCTGAATATTCTAAAGAAGGAGCCCCGAGTAAGGTATTTTTATACGATGGAGATACTGTAGTAAAACAACTGACCTACTATCCCACAGGTGAGATAAAATCTGAGTGTGATATTGCAGTAGTAAGTGAGAGTTCCAAAGGGTTTGAAATCTGGAAATCGCAGTTTGTCCCTGATGGATGGTTAGTGAGTTTTTTCCCCAGTGGCGAGATCGAGCAAACAATCCCTTATGACCATGGAGTCTTGCATGGCCAGATGGAAATATTTAACTTAGAGGGCGAGTTACGAGTAGCTAACTTTCATCAAGGAGTGCGCCATGGTTCTTCGATTCTTTACTATAAAGAGGGTTCCAAAGCAGAAGAAGTGCACTATAAAGAGGGGAAAATAGTAGGGGATCTTGTTCGCTACTATCCTAAAGAAGTCCGATCCTCTTTAATCCCTTATCAAGAGGGACAGCCACATGGGACTGCTTATGAGTGGTATCCAAATAGAGCAGTCAAAAGCGTTAAGCAATATCGATCTGGACAGCTCCATTCCGAGGGAAAAAATCCAGCAGTCGTGGTCTATGATGAAAATCATGACATAATTGAGATACAAGACTTTGTAATGGGCAAGGCTGTTGGTTCACATATTAAATATCACTCTGGACTAAAGAAAAGCTATCAGGTTGCCTATCAAGAGGGTAAAAAGCACGGGAAAGAGGAGTTTTTCTCAAGCACTGGGGTCTTAATTGGTGAAGGAGAATATATCCAGGGGGTGCCAGTCGGTCTTCATTGGAAAAATCATCCAAACGGGAAGCGCGGAATCATTGCCGAATATGATCGAAAGGGAAATCTTTTATCGCCCATTATTAATTTGAATGAAGAAGGGCAAAAGATAGCTGAGTATTTTTTAAAAGACGGACTTCGAGAAGGTAGTTACCGTGAATGGAGCTCAACTGGAGAGCCGCTTGTCGAATATAATTATACGAAAGGGGTTTTTGACGGGGCTCAAACGACTTACTATCCAGGCAAAGTACTTAAAACGCGGGGATTTTATCGAGAAGGGAAATTAGATGGGACTTTTGAGGAATGGTTAGAAAACGGCTCTCCAAAATTAGAAGAACATCTTGTTTTAGGTAAATATGAGGGACTCCAACGCTATTGGCATAATAATGGTAAACTTCAGCTAGAAGCGCGGTATCTTAAAGGGGTAAAAGAGGGCCTACATAGAGAGTGGAATACTCAAGGCGAACTAATTATGGAGATGCATTTTAAAGATGATCAACCAGAAGGATTAGTTCGATTTTTTTATGGAAAAGATAAATTACGCGAAACTGTGCGGTTTATCAATGGTAAACGAGAGGGTTTAAGCGAAGAGTATTATCCAAATGGCAAAATTAAAGTCCGCGCCTTTTATAAAGAAGGAGAGCTCGATGGATCTGTTGAGAGCTGGTATGAGGAAGGCGCTATTCAATTTACAAGATCTTATAAGTTAGGAATACCTATTGGAGAGCACAAAGAATACTATCCTTCCGGACAGCTTGCTCGTCATTTTCAATTTGAGCTTGATGGTTCTCTTAAGAACGAACAATGCACCTATTATCCGGATGGAGCCCCTCAAACGATAATTTCTTATCGGTGTGGAGAGTTGCATGGAAGAAAAGCCATGTGGGACGCGGAAGGAGGTTTATTAGAAGAGGCTTTTTATGAAGATGGACTATTGAACGGTCGTTATTTTGAAAAGACTAAAGATGGGAAGGAAATTATCTATCATTATAAAAACAATAAGAGAGAGGGTAAGCATGAAATTTATTACCCTCCTCATCCTTTTTTTGGTAAGGTCAAAGCTTTAGAAGTGAATTTTATAGCAGATAAACCTGAAGGAGAAGCGACTGAGTACAACGAAGCTGGTAATAAGGTTTCTACTACTTTTTATCGCGCTGGGCATAAAGAGGGAATTGCGACAGTGTTTCATGAAAATGGCAACGTTTGCATGGTTGCAGAGTTTAAAAACAATAAATGCGAAGGGCCTGTTATTCAATATTTTCCCAGTAAAAAAATCTTTAAAGAAATGACATTTATAAATGATTTAAAAGAAGGGGAAGAGCGGACTTATTTTGAGCAAGGAGGTCTGGCTGCGATTGCTCATTATAAAAAAGGTAAAAAACAAGGTCTCTATCAAGAATGGAATCAAGATAAGGTGCTTATATTTGAAGGCGAGTATAGAGAGGACTTAAGACATGGGAAGTTCAATAAGTATTACGATGATGGAAGGCCTAAGCTCATGCAGTTTTTTACTGATGATCAATTAAATGGAGTAAAACAATCGTACGATGCAGATGGCGTTGTAACAGAAGTGTTTTATGAGATGGGCAAAAAGATTTCTAACAAAACTAAAGGATAAGAAATTAAGCGCTCTTGGTTGAAAAAGAGCGCATTAAAAACAGTGACTTAAGAGTCAAAACTCGCGTATCAGAGAGGCTTTATTCAGCATCAATGAGGCGAACATTTGTCGCTTTTGGTCCTCTTCCGGTTTCAGTAATCTCGAATTCTACACGCTCGCCTTTTTCTAAGCTGCGTCCGAGATCTTGTACGTCTGATAGGTGAACAAAGTACTCTTTATTTCCTATATCAGAACGGATGAAGCCATATTTTTTTTCTTCATCAAACCACTTAACTATTCCGCGTTCCATTATTTACTTCTCCTTGTAATTGCGTCTAAGATAGACCTTGGAAGGAATTGATCAAGAAGGGGCATTGAAATGCACCACCTCGTGAGTGAGAGTAGAGTTGGCAGCAGCTAGTTCCTGATTTTTTTGTCAGAAAAAGTGCTTCGACCTCTAATTGGTAGTGAGTGTCAGCTATCTGTTCTTCACAGATAAAATGAGAGGGGAAATATAGCTTTTTTGTCAGAAAATGTGTCTTCTTTATCTTAGTAAGTAAGAGTGTAAATCGAGAAAAGAAGTAAGCAAACAGATTGCTTAATCGAGATGACAAGTGAACAAATAAATTGGTTGTCTCTTCAATGAAAAGGAGGTTAGTACCCTCCATAAACTTGAGGTGCCCCTTAGTAGTAGACGGGTTAAGGCTACCAGGGAGTAGGGTTGTGAACAAACTAGTGAACCCTCCGCGATGGGCTTCTATTATTAAGCATGCAATAAAGAGATCGCTTGAGGATATTACTCGGACCAATTTGCTTTTTATCAGCATAATAAAAATAAGGCTGATTTCTCAAAATATACTCTTTGTAATCAGCAAACTTGCCTTTCATTTAGACAATTCCTCAATTTTGCTGCAGCAGAGCGACGTACAGCCCTTTTTAAGCTATACATGCAACCTTACTAGTAGCATTTTGCTCTTCAGATGATTTTTTCGTAGAAGAGAGAATGTAATTATCTCTGATGTTGCAGATAATGGCAAGGGATTCATCGAGCAGCAGATGTAATTAAAATTTATTATATTAAACATTTTTTTAGGTCAAATGTCCAGAAAAACTATTTTATTAACGTAAGCCCTTCTTTATCAGGCTAAAAACCTTCTTTCTTGGAATTGGAAAATAATTATTTTTCTATAGGTTAAAGATTTTTATAAAGCTGCTGAGCTAGCTGTTGAAATTCTTCAAAAGAGAGTTGCTCAGGTCGAGAGGCTAAGGAAAGGCCTATTTCAGATAAAGCGGATTCAATCTGTGGGGCAGGGAATTGCTTTTTTAATGAAGATCGAAGCATTTTACGTCTTTGCTGAAATGCTGGGCGCATGACCTGAAAAAAATGTTCAGAAGGGGTAGAAAACTCTCTTTTTCGTAAGTCAAGATGAACCACACATGAGTCCACAGTGGGAGAAGGGTAAAAAGAAGAGGGTTTGACTGAGAAACTAAAATGAACGTCTGCGTAATACTGAGCGAACAGAGTTAAGCTGCTATAAGCAGGTGTATTTTTTTTTGCACAAAGTCTTTTACCGAACTCGCGCTGGACCATTAAAGTCAGGCTACTAAAATAACCATGCATGGGAAGCAATCTTTGCAGAATGGGCGTAGTAATTTGATAGGGAATGTTGGCGACTACTTTTGCTGGGCGGTTTTGAAATACTTTTTCCAAAGGGAAAGAGAGGATATCTTCTGGGTAAATTGTTAAATTACCAGATAGCCGCTCCAGAGCTTTTGCAAATTGTTTATCCTGCTCGACAGCAACGACTTCAGCGCCTCGTGCAAGAAGAGCCTCTGTAAGGGCTCCTGGGCCTGATCCAATTTCCAAAACTAAGTCGCCTGCCTGTATCTTAGAAACTTGCAATATTTTTTCTAAAATATTTCCATCAATTAAAAAGTTCTGAGAAAGGTTTTTATTAGGGAAACAGCCTAATTGATGGATCAGAGCGCATAGCTCAGAAGGTCGGTAAATTGGCATTAACGAAGAGCAAAAGGTTGGAAATCGCGGGGAACTATTTCAATCGATTTCTCATCAATATTAAATCGATGACGCAGCCGTGTTAGGTAGTGAGGAAATTCTTTACTCACTTCTTTTTGGATGAGTTCGTCATGCAATTTATCTGTCATCTCATCAAATGTCGGTGTTTTAGCTTCTTTGTGCTCTTTTAGAAAAAAAATGCGATGAACAATACTCTGATCGAAACGACTAATCTGAGAAGTAGGCAGACTAAATTCTCCTGCAGCAAGAGTGTTTAGAACCTGTTTGTGATCTGTAGAGAGGTCTTTGTCCAAAACTTCATATTCTTGCGAGAGTTGAATTTTTCCTTTAACGTTTTCTTGAAGCCTTTCCGCTACTTTTTCTAAAGGGAGCTTATCTACTGCAAGCAGCTGATAGGCAGATTTGGCAATTTCTTCTCCTTCAAGTTGGCTAGAGGCTCGAATAGAAAGAAGCTGGTATTTCCATTGCTGAGAAGGAGGATGATCTTGAATATATCTCTTATAGGCTTCTTTTATGTCATTGGGACCAATGCGTTGGAAGGCTTTAGAATGCACCCGGAAATAAGTCATTCGCTGTATAGCCATTTCTGAATAGATCATATGACGAGCTTCTTCATAGCTAACCCCCAAAGTGTCCAAGGTAGGCATAATATTGGGGCCAAAACGCTCATAGAGCATTTCTCGTATCTCTGAATCGGTAATTTTAAGCTTAGCACTTTCGGCATCTGCTAAAATCAGCTCATTGTCAATCATTTGATTGAGGATCTGACGCCAATTAGTAGAAAAAAATTGATAACGCGTATTGAGGGAGTCAGAAAGTTCTGGATAATGCTTGATTAAATAAAATTCCATTTTTTTCATCACATCTAAAACAGAGATTTTTTTGTTATTGACTCTTGCTAAGATGCGATTATTAATTGTAATTTGTTGTTCCTCATTGCCTAGTTCAATTGCGCAAAGAGATAAGGAGAAGAGCAAAAATCCAAGGAGATATTTTTTCATTGCCACTACTATATAGCATTTTACTGATTTTTGCAGCATTAAGGCAGAAAAAGAACTGGAAGTTACGCAATTATATAAGAGTATAAATTATTTTAATTTCTTAGTTCTCATAATCGCATTCATAGAGACAGCCTGCTACATTGCATAAAAATCTGATCTTAGAATACCTAAAAAAGAGAAAAATTAGCTATTTTCATTAAATGTAGGTATCGAAAGGAACTCGTATGAGTGTTTTAATTGTGCTAGGGCGCGTTTTTTTAAGCTTGATATTCCTTTTAGGGGGAGTATTTCAAATTTATGATCGAGTCCCCTCTGAGCAAATCTTAGTAAATGGCTTGCTAGATTTACGAAGCCACATTTATGAGATTCCGGGTATTCAGAATTTTTTTGATCAACTCATTGCGAACTCAGCTAACCTGTTGACCTTTGGTATTATCCTCCAATTGTTGGGGGCTTTTTTAGTGCTGCTAGGTATTCAAGTCCGATTGGGTGCAGTTTTATTGATTCTCTTTCTTATTCCCAGCACCCTTATTTTCCATTCTTTTTGGCTCCTTGAGGGTAGTGCACGTGAGTTGCAAATGATCATGTTTTTCAAGAATCTTAGCATTTTAGGGGGCTGTTTAATCCTTCTAGGCTGTCATTCAAAGGCTCATTTGAACAAAAATAAATAATTTTTCAATTTTAAGTAACAAATGCGTTTAATTGCTCTTGTAAAGCAAGCTGGTTATAAACATATGAAAATAGAAAGAAAAAAAATAACAAGATCGCTTTTTTTTCTTGCTAGCCTCTTTATTGTTGCTTTTGGTCAACCCAGCTTTATCCCCTGGCTGGGCATGTTTGCGGCTTGGGTTGGCTATGCTCTTTTTTGGCGATGGGCTCTTATTTATCCCTCTTTCTCTCAACGATTTTTATACGCCTTACTGTGGTATGGAGCTGTATCCCTTATTCAACTCTCTTGGATGACTTCTATCGAGTACCAAGGGATTTATATGCTCTTTTTAATGGGAGGATTGGCTTTTTGGTTGGGACTTCAGTTTGGGGCGATTACTCTTCTCATTCCGTACAATCGTTCATTGAGTGTAGGGCGTCTTTTTGCAATTGCCTCTTTGTGGACTTTGTTAGAATGGGGGCGATTTCATGTCCTATGTGGGTACAGCTGGAATCCAGTAGGATTAGCCCTATCTCCTTCCTATGCCTTACAAATGGCAGCTCTTTTTGGTGTTCTCGGGCTTAGTTTCTGGGTAATCCTAGTGAATTTATTTGCTCTTCGCTCTGTTTTGAAGAGAAAAACATCTAGCTTCCTTATCTGGGGAGCGCTAGGAGTTACTCCTTATCTGTTTGGATTGGGGTATTCTTGCTACCATGATATGCACAAAAAAGAAGGTAGGCAGTTTTCTTGCATCCTCGTTCAAACAGGCCTTCTCCCAGCGGAAAAAGTTCCTTTAAGGGGAAAAATACAAGCTTTTATTTCTCCATACGATCAATGGAAGCATATTCTTTCTTTAGTAGCTCAGCAACCAAATCGCAAAGTCGATTTAGTTGTTTTACCTGAAAGCGCTGTTCCATTTTCGAGCAGCCAGTGCGCTTATTCAAGTAAACGAGTTCAGCAAATCTTTATTGAGATTTTTGGAGCGGAGGTAGTGCAGTTCTTTCCTCCTACTTTTCAAGAGGAAGTATCCAATGGGTTTTGGACGCAGATCCTTGCGAACTTTCTAGGGGCGGAAGTGATCATTGGCCTGGATCATAAGGAAAATGAGGGGTTAGCGCATAACTCTGCATTTTGGTTTCAACCTGGAGGAGGAGAGCCTAGTCGGTATGATAAAAGAATTTTAATGCCTCTTGCTGAGTATCTTCCTTTTGAATGCTTACGTTCATTAGCTGGACATTATGGAGTTCGAGATTTTTTTATTCCTGGGCAGAGCGCAAGCATTTTTGGGAAAATCCTCCCGATCTCTGTCTCAATTTGTTATGAAGAGACTTTTCCTCAGCCTATACGTGAAGGGAGGAAGCAGGGTGCTAAGTTACTTGTGAATATCACTAATGATGCGTGGTATCCTTTTTCTAGGCTTCCTCGCCAGCATTTTGAGCATGCGCGATTGCGCGCAGTTGAAAATGGAGCCCCACTGATTCGCGCCTGCAATAGTGGAGTGACAGCAGCTATTGATAGTCTAGGCAGAGAAGTGGCTCGCTTAGAAGAAATCAATGTAGCTGGAGAGCTGCATGCAGCGGCTCTTTATACAACGATTGATACTTATGAGCACTCCACGCCCTACTTGTTTTGGGGAGATGCAGGAATTTTATGGATTAGCTTTTTGCTTTTAGGAAGTTTTTATGCATATAAACTGTTTTTTTATTTTTGGGGGCTGAGATTAACTAGGAAGCAAAAAGTGAATGTCACTACCCTTCAAGCTCTATCTGAAAAAGAAGGGTAGCCCAAAGGGATAATTGATCAAATCTCTCTCAATCAGTTAACTTATTATCATTATGCTCTCAGATTTAAAAAACATGAATAGATCTCCCTCTCTTTTTTCTTATCGAAAAGCGCGGACTCTTAAATCTTCTACAAGCACAGTAGGAAAAGGATTGTTCTCTGGCGCGGAAACAACTTTAACGTTGGAGCCTGCTGATAGTGGCATTGTGTTTGAAAGAACAGATTTACCTGGCTCTCCTCAAATTACAGCGCACGTCAGCAATGTCTTAAGCACTCCGCGGTGCACAATTTTAGGCGATAGTAATATTAAGGTTCAGACAGTAGAGCATCTACTCTCGGCGCTTAAGGCTTATCAGATTGATCATATTAGGATAAAGTTAAACGGGCCTGAAGTACCCATTTTTGACGGTAGCGCTTTACCTTTTGTATCTTTGATTGAAGGAGCAGGGGTTGTTGAATTAGATAAAGAGGCTCCTGTCCTTTCTCTTTCTGCTCCTGTGTTTTGGTCTCAGGGAGAAGTGCATCTTGTTGCTATACCTGCTGAAGAGTGGCGCCTTACTTATACGCTTTATTATCCGCAATCTCCTCTTATCGGATGTCAGTTTTACTCATTTTCTGTTAGCACTGAAAGTTTTAAAAAGGATATCGCAGCTGCAAGAACGTTTTGTATCTATGAGGAAATTGCCCCTTTGATTGAAAATGGCTCTTTAAAAGGAGGAAGCTTGGACAGTGCCTTGATTATTCGAGATGAGCGTATATTGAATCCAGAAGGGTTGCGTTTCTCAAATGAAATGGTTTGTCATAAGATTGTTGACCTTATGGGAGACTTGTCTCTTTTGGGGTATGATTTGCGAGCGCATATTTTTGCTGTTCGCTCTGGCCATGCGGCGAACGTTGCATTTGCTAAGCAGTTGATGGAGGTTGTCAAATGCCCTTAAATTCATCTACTCCACTTGATGTGAAGGAAATTGCTGCAATTCTGCCTCACCGCTACCCTTTTTTACTCGTTGATCGCATTATCCATTTTGATTTAGAAGACAATCTAATCATTGGCATTAAAAATGTTACAATGAATGAACAGTTTTTCCAAGGGCATTTCCCTGATATGCCTTTGATGCCCGGTGTGCTTATTTTAGAAGCGCTTGCGCAGACGGGTGGAATTTTAGTTTATAGAAAGAAGCAAACAGACAAAATTGCTGTGTTGCTCACCATCGATCAAGTGAAATTCAGACGTCGTGTGATTCCGGGTGATGTATTACACTTACATGTTCAGGGCCAGCATTTTAATAGCAGGGGGGGCAAGGTTCTTGCTAAAGCATATGTCGATGAAGAAATCGCAGCCGAAGCAAAGATTAGCTTTATCCTTGTCAATAGAGAGCAACTTTAAATTAGGATTGTATGTCAAAGTCTAACATTCATCCTGCTGCTATCATTGAGCCTGGAGCAAAGATTGGCAAAAATGTTGTCGTAGAAGCCTATGCGGTGATCAAAGGGACGGTATCTTTAGAAGATGGCGTAGTAATCAAATCACACGCCTACATTGATGGGTATACGACCATTGGAGAAGGAACTATTGTTTGGCCCTCAGCTAGCATCGGGACAAAAACGCAAGACCTTAAGTTTCGCGGTGAAAAAACTTTTGTGGTCATTGGAAAAAATTGTGAAATTCGCGAATTTGCCACTATTAATTCTTCTTGTCATGAAAACTCAGTAGTTAAAATAGGAAATAATTGTTTAATCATGGCTTATTGCCATGTAGCGCATAATTGCGAGATTGGCGACTACGTTATTATGGCTAATAATGCGAACTTGGCTGGGTATGTGATTGTTGAAGATTATGCAATTATCGGAGGAATGACTCCTGTGCACCAATTCTCTCGAATTGGTTGTTATTCAATGGTTGGAGGCTTTAGCCGGATCACTCATGACGTCCCACCGTATACGATTGGCGCAGGTTCTCCTTACAAGCTCGGCGGTCTCAATCTGATTGGTCTAAAGCGACATGGCTTTTCTTTGGAAGTGCGCAAAGCGCTAACGCAGGTGTTTCGCTATACATACCGTTCTGGATTGCATTTACGAGAAGCGCTCAAACGCATTGAAAATGAAGTAGAATATAATCCCCACGTTCAGCATTGGATTAACTTTTGTCGCAATTCAAGACGCGGATTAATTGGATTTCAAGGTCTGATTGTAGAGCCAGAGGAAGATTTTGCAGATTATGAAGAGCTGCTAGAAAAAGTTTAATTCTAAGGCAACTGTTTATTCTTCTTAAATATGCGTATTGTTTTCTTTGGTACCCCGCTTTTTGCTGCAAAAATCTTCTCTTATCTTTTTGAAAAAAAGCTAAATATTGTAGCTGTGGTGACCCGTCCTGACAAACCACGTGGCAGGTCAGGACAAAATCTGCCTTCGGCAGTTAAGGCTGCTGTTGAGCGTATAGCCCCTTCTCTTCCTCTTTTACAACCAGAAAAAGTATCAACAGATGAAATGGTAAGAGTGCTAGAACAGTTTTCTCCTGATCTTTTTGTAGTAGTGGCTTATGGAGAAATTTTAAAAGAAAATATTTTAAGCACTCCAAAGAAGGGGTGCATCAATGTGCACGCAAGCTTACTGCCAAAGTATCGAGGGGCAGCTCCGATTCAACGCTGTTTGATGAGCGGAGATAAAGAAACTGGTATTACAATTATAGAAATGGTTCTCCAGATGGACGCTGGCAATAAGCTTGCAGTCTCTCAAATACCAATTGGAGAAGAGATGACCGCGGGTGAGCTTGAGGATGCTCTTTGTGATGCTGCTTGCCCTTTGCTTGCGGGTGTCATTGCAGATATTGATCAGAAGAAAATAGAGGCAGCGCCGCAAAATTCTGATGAAGTTACTTTTGCTCCTAAAATCACTCAAGCAGATCGTTTAATTGATTGGAGGCGGTCTGCGCGAGAAATTCACAATCAAATTCGAGCGCTTTCTCCCGAGCCGGGCGCCTATTCTCAAATTAAAATTGGAGAAGAAACAAGACGCCTTATCATTAGAAAATCTCATAGTATTGAGAATCTCAACGAGGCTCCTGGCCTGATTATTCCAAATTCAAAATGGGGGTTGGTTATCGGATGCGGAACTGGAGCGCTTGCTCTTTTAGAAGTTCAATTAGAGGGAAAAAAATCTTTGAAAACAGGAGAATTTATGAGAGGGGTGCAAGGTAAGTCAATTAAGTTAATTCAATAACTATTTTCAAAATCAAATCTTTCTAATCATCAGTTCAAAATACATTTTTTAAATTAAAGCACAATATTGTAGTTATTTTATAAAAATTTAAATATAAAAAATATTTTATTTCACTCGGTTTTTTTATATAATAAATGATCTCTTTTTGTTTATAATTTGTTTCTTTTTAAGTAGATAAAAAATCGAATTATTGAGAAAATTAACCTTCTTAATTTAAGGAGATGTATGGGAGCAACAAAATCACTATCACACCTACCAACGACCACTCTAAATACCGCTATATTTGAGTTTTGCAGAGTTTCATGTGCTCTCGTCGCAGATCACGGTCGTGTGATTGGTCTTATGACCTCAGCGATAGGGCTCCCTCGTCTTGCCAGTAAAATTCACCTTATTGATAAAAATCTTCCTTGGCTTGATAAGTTTGAAGATCTTTTTAAAGTTGTTAAGTTAGTTGAAGGAGTTTGGAAATGTCCGCCAAGCCTATTGAAGACAGCTCAAGCTGGAAGAAGTTGGCTTTATGGAGGGAAGAATGCAGTACAAGTTCTTTTAAAAGCTAATGGATGTATAAGCCCTCTTCGTGATGTAGGTGAAATTTGCCTGATGTATGGTGTTTGGGTAATGCCAGGGGGGCAGACGCTTAAAACTTTATCTGGTTTTGCTCCGCTCGTGTCTGGAATTGAGAAATTCTTTGAACAGACCACTAAAATTAATAAAGCTAATTTAGAGCCTTCTCGCGTTACTTTGGATTCAAATAAGGCTGAAACAGAGCTCAATAGTCATTATTTAAAATTAGCAGGAAGTGTAGCATCTATTTCTCTAGGATTTTTCCTCGCTTTACAAACATTGGCTAAGCAAGGGGCCTTGCCTCAAGTAGCTGCGCTTCTCTTCCCATACAATCCGATGCTGGGCGTTGCCATTATAATTAGCGGTATTATTGCAACTATCTTTACAGTTGCTGAGTTTTACTATAGCCATTGGAACGAAAAATCGTTACCATCCTCAACTACTCCTCAATCAAATTTACCTATCCCTCCTTCCCCTGATAGTCCTCTTGATGGCTCTTGTGGATCCCCTGCTGCTTTCAGCCCCTTCCCGTACGATTCCTCTACACTTATTGCCACAAAGGCGTAGAGTAATAGCCCTAGAATCTTACCTCAGGTATTTGACTTGGGGTCCATTTTTAAATCGCACATAGAAGGCCTTTTAAGGCCTTCTTTTTAATTTCTAAGCTTAACTTTTCTTAAAGCTATTTTTTTTATCTCCTTCCTAGTTAGCATTTCTTGCTTAAATAGTGATATATAAGTTTAAATTTATTTTAAAAATTTGATTGGAAGTAGAAGATTTTATAAATTGCTCAGGTAGTTGATATTTTAGATGATTTCCTTAGTCCATATAATTGAGATAGCTTGGTGCGGGAGCTGGGTTGTTCATGAGGGGAAAAAATTCAGTTCTCAACTTCATGAGCGAGTAAAAGGTTGTTGGGATAAAACGGAAGTTTCTGGGCGCATTTCAGAAGAAAATAAAAAGCTCGCTATTTCAAGTTATTCTTTTATATGCACTCTCGTAGACTGCATAACTTTGGCAAATCGGCTTACGATTATTTCCTTGGGTAGACGCATTAAAATTGTAAGCGGAATAGGCTGTGCTTGCCGTGGATTATTATCTGCTCTGACGTGTTGGGATGATAGAAAAATTTTAAATAATTATACAAAAAACACAGAAAATCAAGTAATAGCCCCTAATCAAGAAGAACTACACCATCAAAAAATTTGGACTCTTATCAATATTACGATGAGTGTTATTTTTGCTGTATGGGCGGCTTTTAATTTTGCGACCTTGCTCATAGTAGATCCTGAATTAACTGCTTTAATCTATTTTTTTGGAAGTTGCACTATAGGGGTGGGAGAAATTGCTTATCGTTGCTCTATTGAAAAAGCTGAAAGCGCGCTTTGGGCTCATTCCATCTGAGCCCCCTTTGCTTTTAGCTAGGGAATGGGGAGTAGTCGTATTTGTTATGGCGTTTATGGGCGCGCTTGTCATTCTGGCTGAGGTAGAGCATGTTCGCTCTAGGTCGCTTGTCCAGTCTGAAATAGCTCTTCGAGATAAGAAAAAGATCGATGTTGTTCTGACAGGAGCAGTAAAGCATCCGGGGCTATATCGTTGCGATCCTGGAACTTCTCTAAGGGAGCTGCTTAAAGAAGCTCAGCTTTTAAAAACCGCTGATCGCCGTCAAATCATTTTAAATAAATTATTTTACTCCAGTCAAGAGGTAGAAATCCCTATTAAAAAACGTTCAATATAAGTCGTTTTGACAGTGGGCCAGTTACTCTTTTAATTGTGTAAAATAAGCAATGAAGGGATCTCTATTAATTGGCAGTAGCCTTCATCCGAGTGACTAAAATAATGAACAATTTATCTATGAAAAGATTTCAATCCGAGGAGGTTCTAGGAAATTTTCAATTGTAGAAAAATCAGTCTTTTTGATACGCTTTGCTCCTTTAGTAGATAAGGGATCGTTATCTCTTATATCTGCTCTATGATTGAGTGACTTTAGGAAATTATGTCTTTGAAATTCATTGGCAAGAAAGAAGGAATGATGCGCCTTTTTGATGAGAAAGGAAACGTCGTTGTTTGTACCATTATTCAAGCTGAGCCCCACGTTGTTGTGCAAGTTAAAACTAAAGAAAAAGATGGATACGCTGCTGTCCAGCTCGGAGCTTTTAAAGTGCCCTCTTCTAAACTCCGCAACGTCTCTAAACCGATGAGAGGGCACTTGAGTAAAGCAAAAGTCGAACCTCGCAAGCACCTTTGTCAATCTTCTGTTTCAAATGAAGGCGAGTACTCTTCTGGTCAAGAAATCAATATCGATTATTTTCAAAGCGTTTCATATGTCGATGTAACGGGGATTTCTAAGGGGAAAGGCTATCAAGGCGTTATTAAACGTCATAATTTTGCTGGAGGCCCAGCTTCTCATGGATCAGGGTTTCATCGTCATGGTGGATCTTGCGGGATGCGCACCTCACCTGGCCGATGCCTTCCAGGGCAAAAAAAGGCAGGTCGTATGGGTGCTGATCGAGTTACAACTCCCAATCTTAAAGTATTTCGAATAGATGTTGAAAAGGGGCTAATCCTTGTGAAAGGCTCTATTCCAGGACCTTGCGGTGGCATAGTATACATTCAAAAAGCGAAGAAAAAAGGATAAGTTCTAGTGGTTCTTCTAAAGAAATTTGATCTTAGCGGGAAAGAGTGCGGTGAAGCAGTGATTGAAAATGACCTTCTTGACAGATCTGCAAACTCTCAAATGATTAAAGACTACCTCGTGGCAATTAGAAAAAATGCTCGTCAATGGTCTGCAAATACTAAGACACGAGCAGAAGTCTGCCATTCAGGCCAAAAACCCCACCCTCAAAAAGGGACAGGGCGTGCAAGACAAGGTTATTTAGGTGCTCCTCAATACAAAGGGGGAGGACGTGTACACGCGCCGCGCCCTAAGTTTGATCAGCATGTAAGAATTAATAAACAAGAAAGACGCATTGCAGTTCGCTCTCTTTTATGCGAAAAAATTAAAGAAGGACACGCATCGCTTCTCACAGTGCCCTCTTTAAAAGAGCCTAAAACGGCTTCTATTGTTCGATTTCTATCTAAACTCTCCCTAACTGGGAAAAGAGTTCTCTTCCTAGGAGAAGGGTTTTTTAAAGAAGGGGAATGCTCTTCGGAAAAATATAACTTTCTGATTAAAAGCGTGGCGAATCTTCCAAAAATCAAATTCTCTCTTTTCCCAAACTTAAATGCTTATGATCTTGCCCTTCATCCTGAAATTATTGTTTTAGAGCCTGCATTGGATGAATTAGTAGTTGCACTTGGAGGTAAGGCATCTAAATGATTAAACATAGTCCCTACGATACAATTAAATCACGATACATTACTGAAAAAGCACGTGTTTTGGAAACTCTTAAAACTAATCAGAGTAACCCATCTGTAGCTGCATGCAATTCTTCAAAATATGTATTCCTTGTAGATAAAAAAGCTAATAAACAAGAAATTGCCGAAGCAGTTGAAGAAATTTACGCTGATAAAAATGTTAAAGTGATTTCTGTAAATACCATTCTAATGAAACCGAAAGCCTGTCGAGTTCGAGGACGCTCCGGTTTTAAGCCCGGATTTAAAAAAGCGATTGTCACTCTGCAGTCGGACGATGTCATTTAAGCGAAAATAGATTTGAGGAATCAATGCCTAGAAAATTTCGTCCAACTACGCCCAGCCAAAGACATTTAATTCTCAATGCTACAGACCAACTCACTCGAGTTTCTGGTAGAAAAAAAGTTAAGCCTGAAAAGTCTTTGCTAGTTTGTAAAAAGCGAACTAATGGCCGTAACCATCATGGCCATATTACTTGCCGTCATCGCGGTGGTGGTCACAAGCGTTTTTATCGAATTATTGATTTTAAACGCGATAAAGAAGGAATTCCTGCTCAGATTGCGTCTATTGAGTATGACCCAAATCGAGGGGCGAATATTGCTCTTCTGCATTACGTTGATGGCGAAAAAAGATATATTATTGCGCCTGAAGGAATGCGGGCGGGCGATCAAGTTATGACAAGTGACACTTCCCCTTTTAATGTGGGATGTTGCATGCGCCTTAAAGCTATGCCTCTTGGATCTGTTGTTCACAACATCGAGCTTGTTCCAGGCCGAGGAGGAAAATTTGTTCGCTCTTCCGGTCTCTCCGCTCAGTTAATGGCTCGCAGCAGTGGGTATGCAACGCTTAAAATGCCATCTGGAGAAGTCCGCTTAATTAATGAAAACTGCCGAGCTACATTTGGTGTTATCTCGAATGGAGAGAGAATACTTCGTGTTGAAGGAAAAGCAGGTCGAACGCGCTGGAAAGGAATTCGTCCGACTGTGCGCGGAACTGCAATGAATCCAGTAGACCATCCGCATGGTGGAGGAGAGGGAAAGCATAATGGCTATATTCCTCAAACTCCTTGGGCGATGTACACTAAAGGGTTTCGCACTCGTTGTAAACGTAAGTCAAATAAATGGCTTGTAAAAGATCGTAGGAAGTAACGTTTTATGGGAAGATCACTGAGAAAAGGTCCTTTTGTGGATCATCATCTCTTAGATAAAGTCAACAAGCAGAATCGTGCCGGTACAAAAAAGCCCATGAAAACTTGGTCGCGTCGTTCTACAGTTACTCCAGATATGATTAATCACACTTTTGAAGTGCATAATGGCCGTAAGTTTGTAAGCGTATTTGTTTCTGAAAATATGGTTGGGCATCGTCTTGGAGAGTTTTCTCCTACACGTATCTTTAAAGGACATCCAATTAAGAAAGCCACAACAACAGAAGGGTCCTAAACTGTATGCAGATAGCTAAAGCAATTACAAAATACGTAAGAGTGCCGCCGCGCAAGGCACGTCTTGCCGCTGATTTGATTAGAGGATTAAATGTTGAAGAAGCGCTCCTTCAACTCGGGGTATGTCAGCTTAGAGGCGGGTATTTTCTTAAAAAAACATTAAATAGTGCAATTGCAAATGCAGAAACTCAACTGGGCGTTCAAAAGAATCAGTTGAAAATTAAAGAAGTTAGAGTCGATGCAGGACCTGTTCTCAAGCGAGCAAAGTCTAAAAGTCGTGGCGGGCGCGTTCCAGTTATGAAGCGTACTAGTCATTTTGTGGTCGTATTAGAAGCAGGGTCAAAGGAATAAAATGGGTCATAAAACATCTCCAATTGGTTTTAGATTAGCTCTTAAAAAGCATTGGCGATCTCTCTGGTTTGCTAATAAGCAAGAATTTGGATCTTTAATTGCTGAAGATGATCGCGTTAGAAAATTTTTATTATCAAAGCCCGCTTGCGTAGGAACTTCTCTTCTTGTCATCAAGCGCATGAGCGGAAAAATCGAGGTTACAATTCATTCTGCTCGTCCTGGCTTAGTAATAGGAAAGAAGGGTGCAGAAATCGATCTTCTGAAGCAAGAGCTTAAAAAACTGACTAACAAAGATGTTTGGATTGAAGTTGAAGAGATTAAGCGTCCTGACTTGGATGCAAAATTAGTTGCAGATGGAATTGCTAAGCAAATCGAGCGTCGCATTCCCTTTCGTCGTGTTTTAAAGAAAGCAATTCAGTCGTCGATGGATGCAGGAGCTGCAGGAGTGAAAGTGCAGGTTTCTGGACGCATAGGTGGAGCGGAGATTGCTCGTACTGAATGGTATAAAGAGGGACGTGTTCCTTTGCATACCTTGCGCGCTGATATTGATTATGCAACAGCTCGTGCAGAGACAACTTATGGCTCTATTGGCGTTAAAGTCTGGATTAATCGAGGAGAATAATTTATGGCCACTATGCCAGCACGTACTAAATTTCGAAAGATGCAAAAAGGCCAGCAAGCTGGCTTAAGTAAAGCCGGATGTTTTGTTGATTTTGGCGATTTTGGGATGCAAGCTTTAGATCGAGGAAGAATCACTCATCAGCAAATAGAAGCGTGCCGCGTCGCAATCACTCGACACTTTCAAAGAAGAGGAAAGGTTTGGATTCGAATTTTTCCAGATAAGCCTGTTTCTAAGAAGCCCGCTGAAACGCGTATGGGGAAAGGAAAGGGAGCAACTGATCATTGGGTTGCCGTCATTCGCCCTGGTCGAGTTCTCTTTGAAGTCGCAAATGTAACGAAAGAAGAAGCTCAGCATGCGCTAGGACTAGCTGCAGCTAAACTACCAATTAAAACTCGCTTTGTGCAACGCGTAGAAACGGTATAGGAAGTAACATGGATAGAATGCTAGCTTTTAAAGATCAATCTGTGGAAGAATTAAAGGCCCTTTATCATGCTTTAAGCAAAGAAATATTTGAGCTTAGAAATGAAGTAAGTATGAATAAAAAATTAGATAAACCTCATTTAATTAAAGAAAAGAGGCATAATCGGGCTCGTTTATTAACTTATGCTTCATCAAAAGGGTGGAAAATTGAATAAGAATATGGAACGTACCCCCATAAAAAGAAAAATTCGAGAAGGCGTTGTTGTTTCGAATAAGATGCAAAAAACCGTTACTGTAAAGGTCAATCGCAAGATTCGTCACTTTTATTACGGGAAGGTCATCGTGCGAGGCAAACGCTATTATGCACATACTGAATTAGAGCTCCCCATTGGAGCGAAAGTAACAATTGTCGAAACTCGGCCTCTCTCTAAAATGAAACGTTGGCGCGTTCTAGAAGTGCTCCCTTAATAAAGGCAAAGATAAATGATACAGCAGGAAACCAATTTAGATGTTGCGGACAATACAGGTGCAAAAAAAGTCCGTTGCTTTAAGGTCTTAAGAGGCACTCGTCGTCGATATGGATCGCTAGGTAGTATTTTAATCGCTTCTGTTAAAGAAGCAGACCCTCAAGCAAGCGTTAAAAAAGGAGAAGTGGTGCGGATTGTAGTAGTGCGCACGCGCGGTTCTGTTAAGCGTCGAGATGGTTCTACCGTTCGTTTTTATGATAATAGCTGCGTAATCATCGACGATAAAAATAACCCTAGAGGAACGCGTATTTTCGGACCTATTGCCAGAGAAGTTCGCGATAAGGGGTTTATTAAGATTGCTTCGCTAGCTCCAGAGGTTATTTAAGATGAGTAAATGGATTAGAAAAGGCGACAAAGTAGTGGTCGTCAGTGGAAACGAAAAGGGAAGGACTGGAAAAGTCAATTCCCGTCAAGGAGACTACGCAGTTGTTGCGGGCTTAAATATTCGAAAGAAGCATGTTCGTCCTAAATCACGCGCTGCTCAAGGAATTATAGAAATAGAAATGCCTATTCATATTTCGAATATCTCTCTTTCTGATTCAGAAGGAAAACCCGTTAAAGTTGAAGTTAAAATAAATAAAAATGGCGAAAAAGAGCTTGTTTATTTAGTGGATGACAAAGAAGTTCTATATCGCCCAGTCAAACACGCATACGCAAAGTAGAGAAATGTCTAGATTGAAAACCAAGTATTACAAAGCAATTCGCCCTGCATTACAGGAGAAGTTCGCTTATTCTAATCCGATGCTTATTCCAAGCTTAAGAAAGATAGTGATTAGCATGGGAATTGCAGAGGCATCTAAAGATAAAAATGCAATGCAAGATTGCGTAAAAGAGCTAACGATGCTGTCTGGGCAAAAACCAATTATGACGAAAGCGCGCAAATCGGTTGCAAACTTTAAATTGCGTGAAGGCCAAGCGATTGGCTTAAAAGTGACGCTGCGTAAAGCTCGCATGTATGACTTTCTAGATCGATTTTGCAATATTGTTGCTCCGCGCATTCGAGATTTTCGAGGATTCCCTTTAAAATGCGATGGAAATGGCAATTATTCACTAGGCCTGGATGATCAGCAAGTTTTCCCTGAGATTAATTTAGATGAATCTAAACGCACTCAAGGAATGAATATTACTATTGTAACTTCCACTCGCTGCGATGAAGAATGCATTGAGCTTCTCAGACAGTTTGGATTTCCATTAAAGGAAGGAAAATAATCGATGTCCTTACATGACCCAATTTCAGATTTATTAACTCGCATTCGAAATGCAAATAAGCAGCGGCATAAATTTGTAGATACTCGGCTAAGTAAAGAGCGCGCTAACATTGCTAAAGTGCTAGAAGCGCAAGGTTTTATTGAGCATGTGCTTATTGATAAAGAAAAACAAAGAATGCGCCTCTTTTTAAAGTATGTAAGAGGACGAAACGCTGTAATCAATGGATTAAAAAGAAATTCTTCTCCAGGGCTTAAGCGTTATATTGGCTATCGCGATATTCCTAAAGTCTTGGGAGGAATGGGCATTGTGATAATGTCTACCACTCAAGGTGTGGTTGATGGAGAAACAGCTCGTCAACAGAAGCTCGGTGGAGAGCTGTTGTGCACTGTTTGGTAAGAAGAATGCAAAAATTATTAGCTTTTACTGGATAAACTCATGTCGCGTTATGGAAAAACCCCTGTTGCCCTCCCTAAAGGGATAGAACTGAAAATTGCAGAGGGCATTGCAAAAGTCAAGGGACCAAAAGGAGAGTTGAATCTCCCTATCAAACAAGGGATTCAAGTAAAAATTGAAGAAGAGCAGGTATTGATTCTTTCCGATGAAAAAATTGACTTGCCTAAAGCAATGCATGGTCTTTTTCGCTCTTTGATTCAAAATATGATCATCGGAGTGAGTCAAGGATTTGAAAAACGACTGTCTCTTGTCGGTGTCGGTTATCGCGCAGCAGTTCAAGGTAAGCAGCTCGATCTGCAGCTTGGCTTTTCTCACCCTACTAAACTAGAAATTCCGCAAAACCTTCAAGTTTCTGTAGAAAAGAACACTCTAATTATTATTCAAGGAATTGATAAGCAAGCTGTTGGCCAATTTGCTGCCACAGTGCGTGCTATGCGTAGTCCTGAGCCTTACAAAGGAAAAGGAATCCGCTACTTTAATGAAAGAGTGCGCAAGAAAGCTGGAAAAGCTGCAAAAGGCAAAGCGGCATAAATAAATATAGGAAAAATACCTCATGTTTAGTGAATTAAAACAACGAGATGCGCGAAGAATGAGGCGTGCATTGCATATACAACGAATTGTACGCGGATCTGCATCACGTCCAAGGCTGACGGTTTTTCGTTCTAATAAGCATATTTTAGCACAACTTATTGATGATGAAAAAGGCGCTACTCTTTTTGGAATTGGGACGATGAGTGGTCAGTTGAAAAAAAGTTTTAATCGCAAATCAAAAGAAGCGGCTCAACAGATTGGCAAGATCCTTGCAGAAGAAGCAAAGAAAAGAGAAATTCAGAGTGTGGTTTTTGATCGCAGTCATTATAAGTATCATGGTGTAGTTGCCGCTCTTGCAAATGCCGCTCGTGAAGCCGGTCTAAAATTTTAAGGAAGTCTCAAATGAGTCGAAAACAATATTCTCGAGCTGAAGATTTTAGTACTGAGTTTGAAGAAAAAGTTCTTTATATTAATCGCTGTTCTAAAGTCGTAAAAGGAGGAAGAAAATTTAGTTTTTCTGCTCTTATCCTTATCGGTGATGGAAAAGGTCATGTTGGTTTTGGATTTGCTAAAGCAAATGAAGTCTCTGATGCGATCCGTAAAGGAACAGAAGCTGCACGGAAAAATGTGTTAACTTTTGAACTTGAAGGAACAACGATTCCTCATGAAATTAGTGTTGATTGGGATGGAGTCGCAGTATTTCTTAAGCCTGCTTTAGAAGGAACTGGGATTATCGCTGGGTCAAAAGTGCGCTCAGTTCTTCAATTAGCTGGTGTTAAAAACATTTTTACTAAAAGCCATGGTTCTAGCAATCCCCTCAACCAAGTACGTGCTACGTTTAAAGCACTTGAAAATTTAAGAAATCGGAAAGAAGCACTGGAAATTCGAGGAATTGCATGACTATGCTATCTAATTTACAAAATACAGATCGTCCTCATAGAAAAATTCAACGCGTTGGACGTGGGGCAGGGTCTAAGCGAGGCAAAACGTGCGGAAGAGGCATTAAAGGCTACAAATCCCGCACTGGATATTCACGTCGATACGGCCATGAAGGCGGTCAATTGCCCCTATATCGCAAGCTTCCATGCCGTGGATTCTCAAATCATCGCTTTGCGCTTGAAGTCATTGCGATTAATCTCGGTCGAATTAGTGAATTCTTTCTTGATGGAGAAGAAGTTAACTTGGGCACTTTGTGTCAGAAAGGACTCGCTCCACAGCGCTTTACTGGAGAGTTGAAAATTTTGGGCAATGGGGAATTAACTAAAAAAGTCAAAATTGAAGCGCATGCGTTTTCTCAAGGTGCAAGAGAAAAGCTAGAAAAGCTTTCGATTCCCTTCAAACAAATTGCATTGCAAGCATAAGTCATGATTGCAGGCTTGCTACGCATTTTCTCTGTTTCTGATCTAAGAAGTAAAATTTTCTTTACTTTACTGATGCTCATTGCCTGTCGAGTAGGCTCATTTATTCCAGTTCCTGGTATCAATGGAGAGGCTGCGGTTACCTTATTTAAACAAGCTACTGGGGGAAGTCAAAATTTATTTCAGTTAATGGACGTCTTTTCTGGAGGCGCCTTCGCTCAAATGACTATTTTTGCCCTCGGGGTAATGCCTTATATTTCCGCTTCAATCATCATGCAGCTAGTAGTGGCTCTCGTCCCCTCTTTGCAAAGAGAGATGAAAGAGAATCCAGATTTAGGCCGAAGAAAGCTAGGGCGTTGGATTCGATTTGTAACGGTTGCTCTTGCTTTTTTTCAATCTGGACTTTTTGGAAAATACGCGATGGGGCTCAATGCTAATAGCCCAGGAATTATCGTAGGTGAAATTTTCCATGTTCGAGCATTTGGCATTCCTTGGCTTTTCTATCTCGTAGTAATGGTTACAATGACTGCGGGGACTATGCTTTTGATGTGGATCGGAGAGCAGATTACAGAAAAAGGAATTGGAAACGGAACAAGTTTAATTATTACTGTTGGGATCCTTTCTTCATTTCCTATGACGCTAGGCTCTATCCTCCGCAAGCTTAATCTCGATTCTCAAGAGCCAGGGCAAATGACATTTGCCTCTCTTTTAATATTAATTGGTGTCTTTGTCATGATCATTGTAGGGACCATTTTGATCATTCAAGGGCAACGTAAAATCCCTCTTCAATATGCTCGTCGAATTGTCGGGCGGCAAGAAGTGCAAGGAGGAAGTGCGCATATTCCTCTTAAACTGAATTATGCAGGTGTAATTCCTGTAATTTTTGCTTCTTCTCTGCTCATGTTTCCTGCCACTATTGGGCAGTTTTTGGGCAGTATGAGCTGGCTTGGTCGAGTCGCAAATGCAATTTCCCCGGGGAGTGGAATTTACTCTGTCCTTTATGTCCTTTTAATTATCTTTTTTACCTATTTTTGGACCGCAACGCAATTTCATCCCGAGCAAATTGCCTCTGATATGAAAAAAAATGGGGCTTTTATTCCGGGACTACGCCAAGGGAAACCCACTCAAGAATTCTTAGAAGCCACCATGAATCGCATCACATTTTCAGGTGCGATTTTCCTCGCGTTTATTGCTGTCTTACCTACCCTTGTTGGGAAAATTTTAAAAGTAGACGCTTCGATTAGCTATTTTTTTGGAGGCACCTCTCTTCTTATTCTAGTGGGCGTTGTTCTCGATACAATCAAGCAAGTGGAATCGCATATGCTGATGAAGCGTTATGAGGGCTTTATGAAGCGCAGCCCCTCCGGAGGAAAATATCCGCGATGACAAGCATAAAAAATTTAGTTTACAAACAGAATGCAAAAAAACTTTTAACTAAAACCAGCGTTGAATTTTTGTATTCTTTCTGCTACTCTTTCATGAACTTCTTAAGAAAAGGATCGAATCGATGCCGAGAATAATTGGGATTGACATTCCAGATAATAAACGCCTTGTTATAAGCCTAACGTATATTCACGGTCTTGGACGCTACCTTGCAGAAAAGATTGTTAAGCAACTAGGTTTAGATCCTAACATGCGTGCACATCGTTTAACAGAAGATGAAATCGCTAAAATCAACGCAGCCCTTCAATCTGAGTACGCTGTAGAAGGAGATTTACGCCGTCAAGTTCAAAATAACATCAAGCGTCTTATTAGTATTCATTCTTATAGAGGACTAAGACACCGCACAGGATTGCCCACACGCGGGCAGCGCACTCGCACGAACTCGCGCACCAGAAAGGGCAAGAGGAAAACCGTTGCAAACAAGAAAAAGCAAGTAGCGTAGAGGAGTGAGTACTTGGCAAAGTTAGATTCACAAAAAACAGAGTATAAAAAAGCACCAGTTAAAGCTCGCAAGCGAACTCAAAGAAATGTTCCTAGTGGAATTGCACATGTTAGAGCTACATTTAATAATACAATCGTTTCAATCACTGATCCAGATGGTAAAGTTATTTCTTGGGCATCTGCAGGTAAAGTCAACTTTTCCGGATCTCGTAAATCATCCGCTTTTGCAGCAACTGTTGCTGCGCAAGATGCGGCTAGAAATGCAATCAACATGGGCATGAAAGAGATTGAGGTCAACTTAAAAGGAGCAGGGGCGGGTCGTGAATCCGCAGTTCGAGGTCTTCAAAGCGCTGGATTAATGGTAACAGAGATTCGCGATAAAACCCCCGTTCCACATAATGGCTGCCGTCCACGCAAACGGCGCCGTGTATAAATATTAGGGAGAAAGCAATCATGGCAATCAAGTATGGCAAGTTTCAATTGCCAAATAAAATTCAGCTCGTAGAAGGCTCTAAAGATGGATGTTTTGCTCGTTTTATAGCAGAACCGTTTGAGCGTGGATTTGGGCATACCGTAGGGAATGCTCTTCGTCGGGTTTTGCTAACTTCAATGGAAGCCCCAGCTATTGTTTCTGTTCACTTCGAAGGAGTTCCTCATGAGTATATGGCAATCGAAGGAGTGATCGAAGACATAACGCATATCATTTTAAACTTAAAAGGTGCTCTGCTTCGTAAGCATCCAACTGATGATGTTCATCATTCACGTGAAATTCGAGAGCTTTCTCACACTCTCTCTATTCAAGCGGATCAGATTGACCAAAGAGGAGGTCAATACCCTGTTACATTGAAAGAATTTATTGGAGACACAGACTTTGATGTCGTGAATCCAGATATGATTGTTTTTAATGTGACAAAGCCATTTACAAAAAAAATCAACATTAAAGTTGCGATTGGCCGAGGATATGTGCCTTCAGAAAGGCATAGTTTCCCTAAAGTTGTAGATGAAATGGTCATTGATTCAATCTTTTCTCCTGTGTCTCTTGTTAACTATTACGTAGAAAACACACGAGTAGGACAAGACACAGATTTTGATCGTCTTATTCTCGAAGTCACCACAGATGGACGAATTACAGCAGAAGAAGCTCTGTCTTTTGCAATGCAGATCGCTATCCTTCACTTTGATGTGTTCAAAGAAATTAAAGTCCAGACACTGACATTTGATAGAGGCGAAGAAGAGATCAATACAGATCGAGATGCTTTAATGGCAAAATTAATGCTGAAAATCAATGAAATTGAGCTTTCAGTGCGCTCGACCAACTGTCTCTCTGGAGCAAACATCGAAACAATTGCTGAACTCGTCGTCATGCCTGAATCTGAAATGCTTAAATTTCGCAATTTTGGAAAAAAATCTCTTAATGAGATTAAAGCCAAATTAGAAGAAATGGGGCTTTACTTAGGAATGGATCTAGGGAAGTTTGGCATTACTCGAGACAGCGTGAAACAAGTGATGCAACAATACATTGCAGAAAAAGCAGGAACGGAAGGATCATGAGACATCGCAAGCATACATTTAAACTCGGACGTGACTGTGGGCATCGCAGATGTCTAATTGCTAATTTATTAAAAGCTCTTATCACGCATGAAAGCATTGAAACGAGTGTTGCAAAAGCAAAAGAATTACGTCGTCACGCTGACCGTATGATCACTCTTGCTAAGAAAGGGACTTTGGCTAGTCGTAGGCAAGCTATTGCGGAAATGATGGTGAGCTATAACCCTCTTACTCCTAAAGAAGCGCGCGCTGCAAAAAAAGGCGACACTTCTGCTTACAACGATGATCGCACTGTAATTCAAAAATTATTTGGTGATCTTTCCCAACGTTTTCAAAATCGTCAGGGGGGATACACAAGAATTGTTAAATTACCTAATCATCGCGTTGGAGACAATAGCCCTCGCTGCATTATTGAGTATCTCTCTCAAAAATAAAAAGCTCTCTTTATTTTGAGAAATAGTCTTTATTTTAATCTTTGGCAAGAATAGCAAGTTTCTATTCTTGCCTAAATCTTCTTATTAATATCCAAATTTTTATTTTTCTAGATTACTCTATTAGCTTCCCTTCCTCATTATTACATCTTTACTTTTCTTTTTGCTTCCCCTATCCTTATTCCTTTTGTTTCATGTCCAGTAGATTTTGCTTTAGACCTGAAGTATTTTTTTAAAATCTACACAAGGAGAAACAAATAAAGGGAGGTTTTTAGATGGCAATCCGCATCGCAATTAACGGTTTTGGACGCATTGGAAGGTTAGTATTTCGCATTATTGCAGAAACTCACAAAAACATTGAAATCGTCGCAATTAACGATCTTGTCCCTGCTGATAACTTGGCTTACTTGCTTAAGCATGACTCAGTGCACGGAAAGTCTTGCTGCGATATCAAAGCAGAGGGCGACTCTATTGTAGTCAATTCTCATAAAACACAGGTTCTTTCTGAAAGAGACCCTTCAAAACTTCCTTGGAAAGATTTAAAAATTGACTATGTGATTGAATCAACGGGTCTTTTTACTGAAAAAGAAGACGCAAGCAAGCATCTTCATGCGGGAGCGCGTCGCGTTATTATCACAGCGCCTGCTAAAGGCGATGTCCCGACTTTCGTCATAGGAGTCAACCATATAAACTATCAGCCTCAAAACCATTTTATTGTTTCTAACGCTTCTTGCACGACTAACTGCTTAGCTCCCCTTACTAAAGTCGTTCTCGATAACTTTGGGTTTGAAGAAGGGTTAATGACAACAGTGCATTCATTGACGGCGACTCAACCAAGCGTAGATGGTCCCTCTAAAAAAGATTGGCGGGGTGGACGAGCGGCTAGCATCAACATTATCCCCTCTTCGACAGGGGCTGCTAAAGCAGTGACTTTATGTCTTCCTGAATTAAAAAATAAGTTAACTGGAATGGCTTTTCGAGTTCCTACAGCAGATGTATCTGTAGTCGATCTCACAGTACGCACAGCTAGAGAAACTTCTTATGAAGAAATATGCAACGCAATGAAAAAAGCCTCAGAAGGCTCTATGAAAGGCATTTTGCATTACACCGATGAAGAAGTTGTTTCTAGCGATTTTATAGGAAGCCATTACTCTGCTATCTTTGACCAAGGAGCAGGAATTGCTTTAAACAGCCGTTTTTATAAATTGGTTGCCTGGTATGATAACGAAATGGGGTATGCTCATCGGGTTGTCGATCTCATCAAGTATATGGAATCAAAGGAAACAGCTTAAGAGAACCATTATTGTGAAGAAACTGACTTGGACTCGTTGCGCAATCTTAAAAGACATACTTTCAGTTACCCTCATTTTGGCAGGAATCATGATTTTTCAATTAGCCCATGGATTCCTTGCAGATAAGAAAAACTTTAACTTTGGATCAATCACGTGAATTTTACACGAGAACCTATCATAGAAACGATCGTTACCCCGAGAGAGGGTTTTAAGCTCATTGTTCGCAATAGTAAAGGAGGAGGCCAAGAAGAGTACAGTGTAGACGCTGTCGAAGTGGTCTCATTTGGAGCTTCTTTTTTCTTTCGTTCTCTTGAACGCCCAAAACCTTTTCTTGTTCCAGTGAGCGATTATGAAATCTTAGAAGTAAAAGAAACCAGAGTCGTTCTTAAAAATGCTTCTATAGAAAAAACCATTAAAATTAGTGGAGGGCGCGAAGCCACCATTAAAGCTTCGAAAGAAGGCCTTGGAGAAAAAGTTGCAGAGCCAGCAGAAGCTATTACGAAAAAAGCGGCTATTGAGCAGCGTTTGGAAAAGAAACGCGAAAAGCGACGCCATCGCCGCCGCCGCGGAGGGCAAGAAGAAGATAAAGAAAGCAGCGAGCTTTCTAGCACTCGAGAAACAGTAGAATCTTCTGAAAAAGAGCCTGGCACTCCAGGAGCAGAAGTTTCAGATGAAATGAAAGTTTTACCTGCAATCGTCAGTCGATTTTTTCCCCCTCCAACGACGCTTATCTCTGAGAGCCTTGGGCGTGATAAGAAGAAGAGCGAAGAAGCTCTTCAAAAAGATGCTTCTTCTGCTGAGTCAATCAGTTCATCAGAGGAAATAAGCCAGCAAAACGAAGAGCCTCCTTCTTTCCCTTCTGAAGACTCGTCTGATGAACAGTCGTCGATGGGAGATTCTAAGGAGATGTTGCGACTAAATAGTGAGTCAGCAGAAGCTCTATTAATTCCTGAGTCTCCTGCTGTTTTCTACTCTGTAGATTCCTCTCTTTAAAAGACGATTCCTTTCCTGGAATTTAATGAGGAATTTACCTAAAATCTATTCGTGCAAGGGCTAGTCTGCTCTTGCACGATAGATTTCCTGCTGCTCGGGTGGTGAAATGGTAGACACTAGGGACTTAAAATCCCTTGGGAGGTAACTCCCGTGCTGGTTCGAGTCCAGTCCCGAGCACTTTACTTAAGCTCGAAGAGAATATTTATCTTTATTCAAGAGCTTGCAGCGCTTCAATGAATAAGAGAGTGGGGGTTGTAGGTTACCTAGCTGCTTTTTTCTTGCTCTCCATAATTCCATTCCTTTATGCAGTGCTTTTACCCAGTCTTTAAAAGACGAAAAGGTAGAGACGTAAGGCTGAAACAAAATTGGTGGGTTTAGGCCTTGTTCAGAGAGTAGCTTCGAGAGAAGAATGAGATCGGTTCGTCCTTGCCCATCATAAAACGGATGAAGCCATTCAAGCATTTGAAATAGAAATGCAATTGCTTCTACTTTTGCTTCGATAAGCTTGCTTTTTTCTTTACTTTTCTTCTCGTTGATAAGCTTCAAATTAATTAATTTTATTGTTTGATTGTAATTTTCAAATAGAATCTCCGCTATTCTTTCAATTTCATTAGGAATTTCTTCTTCTTGTTCAGCAGGCGGGCATTCATATGTAAAATGCGCATTATTCACACAACCTTCTTCAGCGCAAGGATTCAAGCTTATTTTTAATACATTAGGAATTCCAAGTGTTTTAGTCACTCCTTCTAAATAATCAATTATCTCTACTGCTTTTTTATTAACTTCATTAATTAAATCATTATTTACCTTTATGAATCGACTATCAGTTTTATATGTATTAATTGACTGCTTATTAATGATTTCATGAAATTCTCTAGACAATACGACAATATGAAAACTAGAGTAGAGCGAGCAACTTCTGAAAACACCTGTTTTATCTTTTCCTACGAGAGTAGCTGTTCTATTATCGCCAGTAAAATGACTGCACGCTTTTTTATGAATTTTTTTATAGTCTGCAACGGTTATCTCTTCATTAAAGTGGCTTGCTGCAAACTTACAAGCCTTTTGTAATGACTTTTTAAATCCTGGCTCTAGGTTTTTCCCGTGTAGTCCTTTATCGAACACCATAGAGCCATACCTATGTACATCACCATCTATAATCTGCTTCCACCACTCTTCTCCTAATCCCCAGAAAACTTTTTGGATTTTAGCTTTTCTTGATTTTTCTAACCTTTTTAGGGGGGATCTTTCCAGCACAGTGGGATCCGAAGCTTGGAATTCACGTGACTTGAAGTCGCGGC
>JADMIO011486897.1_pt1 | contig 71599 bp, 40 predicted proteins | sample 8958161 | NCBI WGS metagenome assembly JADMIO01 (sample SAMN16585339, study PRJNA669376) | soil metagenome | isolation source: Crop rotation soil | place: USA: Cullars Rotation, Alabama | collected 2011 | reverse complement strand
TAGCGAAGAAGGTGAAACTCCACGCGACTAAAGTCGGTGGTGTCTCTTAACACCGGAAGTCAGTCTCAATACCTCCCACTTCTCAGTCCGCCAATCGCATCACAATTTGCGCGGCACAGAGCTTCACGCACTACAACGATATCGCCGTTGTCTTCAGACCAATTGTTCTTGTGGACAATGCTCCTGAAATATCTTTGGTCCTGTGCCGGGCCGCGCGTGGTCCAGTCAGCCGTGGCAAACTCCCTTCGCAGGCAGCACTCAGGGGTTGCATAGCTGTAGTTTGTAGTTCCATTTGAAACAATCATTCCACATCGAATCATCTTTGCCTGCGGGTTTACTGTAAACGCCGACACAAGGCTCTCAAGATAATTCGGGAACATATCGTCGTCATCATCAAAGAAGCAGACGAAATCACCTGACGCATAGTTCAAGCCGACGTTGCGTGCATAACTTGCACTCGCTCGTTCATTGTGCGTGTAGACCTGTATTCGATGATCGGCAAACTGATAATCACCACCTCCAGCATTGTCGACAATAATCAGTTCCCAATCCTGATAGGTCTGCTGTTGAATCATTCGAACCGTGCGCAAGATTGCGTGACCGCGAAGATATGTAGGCATGATGATAGTGATCTTTGCCGACCGGGCTCCCGCTGATGCGGGACTAGTTCGCACACCCTCATCCGGCGGCATCAACACCCAGATTCGATCGTTTTCACTGCCATTACATATCGATAACTGCGAATCAACCATCCACCCCGCCTGGCTCACTGGCGCAACGATATCGCCAACAGTCCAACGGGTCTCAATGAAGTTTTCGCCCACTCGAACTGAAGAACGCGGTCCTTCAACCTGAGGCGGCACAAAGAAATCGATTACCACCGCTCGCTTTGCGACCCTGGTCGCTTCCGCAATCGCTTTCTCCATCAACCATTGAGGCAGGTGTTCCAACACATGACGCACCAGCACAACCTCAAATGAATCATCAGCGAAGGGCAAGCGGCCGGCATCGCCACGAAGGCAACTAACCTGGGGAAACAGTCGATGGGCTGTTGTTAACATCTCTTCCGTGACGTCCAATCCAATCCACTTAAAAGTCGATCGTACACACTCGAGATGTGGCCACAGTGCGCCTGGTCCACAACCAACATCCAGCATTGTTTCCCCAAGTTGACTAACAATTGCAGCCAAACGCCGGCGCATACTCATCGATGAGTTTTTACGTCGCTCGTCGTTAACAATCTTTTCAATTCGCTTTGCAGGCCAGGTGTGCCAGTTCTCCCAATCACGCTTTGCGCTCAATGCTGATTCCACTGGCACTACTTCGTCTTTATATAGATCGGGATTACCAATGCTCGCTGCAGCAGCCCGATTGCTTGAGTGTAATAGCTCATTGAAAAGCCGCTGGTTCTGTCGCGCCCATTTGTCATCTTCAGGTGGACGCGAGTGATAAAGGTGCAACAGTCGTCCTTGAAGACGATCAATCTTCGCACGTCGCTCCAGCCGCAAGCAGAATTCCCTATCCTCGCGACCCCAACCGCGGAAGCGTTCGTCGTGTCCACCAACTTCTCGATATAGAGCGCTGTCGAGCCAAATGCAGCCACCCTGGGAGGTTGAAAATATCCGCCCTCGAAACTCATTCGCCCGCACCCCTTGCAACGGCGACTGATCGAAACTCGCGATCGCTCGCTCAGTTTCGGCTGCATCAAGATAGACAACCTCTCCATACGGCAACACCGCTGTTGTTCGATCGTGCATCGCCGAAAGACAACTGGTCAGAAAGTTTGGACCAACCAGTAGATCGGCATCCATCAAACACAAAATGCCTGATGCCGCTGCCGCCAACATCGCGCCAATGTTAAAGGCCCAACCCCGGTTGTAAGGGCCGGGGTTACACACAAAGAGATAGTTATCGACGTACGGCGCCACTGTCTTCTCCAGTTTGGGAGCCGAGTCCTGTTCGACAAGCACGATTCGATAACGTTCCCGAGAAAGAGTTTGGATGTTCAGAGCACGCAAACACGTCAACGCATTACGCAATCGATGCGGCTCGTTTTCGGAGTTGCGGAGACCCATTACAACGGTGATCTCCCGATGCTCGGCATCAAATCGTTCAAATAACTCTTTCAAAGATGAGTCGATAGCCGGCTGCGGAACATCATCAACCTGCTGACCGCCACTGAGCGCAGCTCGGGTTGTGTACCACTGGTGATAAACGAGTTCTTCATATCGCGAGCCAAGGTAAACTGGCTCGGAAGCACTTCCGCGTCGCATCGCTCCGGTTCGTTCAAGACCTGAGATTTCAAAACCACGTGTTTTGAGATCAACGCTGATTCTTTCAGCGACGTCCAGTTTGCTTGGCCGATCTTTCTCATTCAGAAATGACAGGGAGAACCGATCGAGCGTTGCGCGTTCGATCATCAAACACGAAGGATGAACGTAGTCACGATGATGACGGATCCCCGTGACCTTCACCTTATCGTTCAATCGCGCTCTTAACGACGGCAACCAATCATCCGATAACGGAAACGCGTCACTATCGAGCGTCACAATGTACGGAGATGCGGTCTGGCCTCTGGCAAGTTCAAGCGCTGGGCCATGTCCGAGGTTCGACTCACTGCGGATAAGATCGATATCTCCACGCTCGGCGAGCACTTGTAACCAGACTTGCGTGCCATCGTTCGAACCATTGTCGACTACTACCAAGCGCGCGTTGTGTTTACGCAGGCACCGAAGGGTCTGTAGAGTGGCGAGTCGCGTCATCTCGAGTCCATTGTGAACAACCATGATCACGGAGTACTCCCATGACGCATGTTGGGGCGTCTGTAGCACGTCCGCGAATCCTGACTTCTTAGTAGCAAAGTAGAACTCGAGATCCTTGCCGACTATATCTTCGATATTTCCGCTCCAGGGTTTCCAGTATGGGCCAGTGTGGTTCTTGGGGCTGGTGTTCTCTTCATGAATGAGTGCCACATAAAAAGTGGGATCCTCGAGCACCGCTCGCCTATCAATCTGCTGCTCCCAGATAAAACGAGTATCAGACGCCACCTGGATATTTGGAAAAGGAGAGCGACTCCAAAACTCTTTTGTGTAAAGCAATGATCCACCCGCCAGCCATGGTCGTTGTCCATCCGGATATTCGTATAGCCATGTGCGCCGAGACTTCGGTTCAAAGAACAGCATTCGTTGTAACCCGCAAACCTCGGCGTTTGTTTTCAAGAGCGACGCGACCTGGTAGCTAATCCGGTGTGGCGCCATCCAATCATCGTCGTCCCAATGCATGATCAGGTCGCCTCGCGCGGCTTCGACACAGAAGTTGCGCTTCGCCCCGAGCGTTAACTTCTCAGGCAAAGTGATACGCCTTATTTGTGGATGTGTGTAAGGGAGTTCGACCGGCTGCTCGTCATCAACGATCAGGAGCTCTTTGTTTTGGTAGTCCTGTCGAAGAAAGTACTTGATCGACTGAAACACGAAATCACGACGCCGCGAAGTCGTCGGCATGACGCACGATACGAATGGTAGAGACAACCCGGACATCAAACTGACGACGAACTGACGTCGACATTTCTAGGGATTCGGAAGCTTCTTAACTCGTTCGTTGATCTTATCCAGCAACGTCTGCGAAGTCGTGAGTGATTTTCTAAGTTCGGCGATGTCCTTGTCACGCGTCGTCAACTCCTGTTGATGAGTTTGTCGCGCTTGCTGCAATTCCTCACGCAGAGTGGTCACCTCTTGACGCAGCGTGAGAGCATCAGCAACCGCCGCCTTGTTTTCAGCAACTGCGGTATTTGCTGCGTCGAGACGTTTCTGAAGATCTACGATCTGCTTAGTACGCAGGTCGTCTAACTGCGGAGTGAGTTTGTCGAGCAGGACTTTGTTAGCTGCAACCTCAGCACGACTCGCTTCCAAAGTCTTGGCCAGAAGGTCCAATCGAGGCAGAGCATCATCGATGGCCGATTTGTTCTTTTCTAGTGTTGAAGAGTCGGCCTCGATCCGCTTTTTCAGTGCCTCAACCTCAGGTGACATCTTGTCCAACACGGACTTACTTTCGGCAGTCGATGCTTTTTGTTTCTCAAATTCCGTACGAAGTCCTTCAAGCGCCGGTAATGCTTCATCCAACTTGACCTTGGTGTTGGTCGCTACAGTCCTAGTGTTCTCAAACTCGCTACGCAATTCGTTAATCGGAGCATCCTTGTCATCGACAACGGTGTAGAACATCACTTTGTCATCTTTGGTAACAAGATTGACCCGAGTTCCTGGCTCGAGGTTCTGTGGAGTTTTCGCAAGTAACAAAAGATTGTGTGCGGCTTTCTTCGGATCGTAGGCCTCAACCTTGTCAACGATGATCCGGTTTTCTTTGAGTTTCTTGCGGACATCATCAGTGGGTTTGCTTTCAACGTCGCTGCGATGGAGCGTTGCTTCAGGCACACGTGCGAACTTGCGTTTGAGCGATCCAGTCAAAGCATCACTAAACAGTTTGCGTCCAGGCGCCGAGGTCGTCAGCACTTTCGAGACGGCACTATGAAAGTCCGCCTTCTGCGCAAACGTGATTCCCGAACGAATCTGGCTACTCTTGATCGTGTTTTTTGGAACCTCAGCAGGAGTAGGAACTGTAGGGGCAAAAGCATGGAACTTCGAGAAAAGACCAGGTAATGCCGCGCAACAGATCTTCTCGATTGCAAATTTGACCGCAGGAATAATTGGAATTATTGACATCCAATATTCCACTGTCGGGAAACTGTGCACATACTTTCTTAGGGAGAAGTTGCAAACTTTGAAGACCTTCCCGGCCTTAACTGTAATGCAAGCAAGGTAGAGTTTGTCGTTCTCATCGCAAGAAGGACAGTTAATCAGAAAGTGATCGCAAATACAGTCTTTCAGGTATTGAATCAACCCGCCAAGTAGATCCACCAGTGCGTTGATTACAGCTGCGCGATACTCAATCAATTGGGACAGGGGGATCTGAGTACCCGAATCAAGAATCTCTGCAGGAGCGGAAGTAATCGTGTTACTGGTGTAGTTCAGCACGTACACTCGTTTACCGTCTGGTGAGGCAGCGATCGAGGATGGGGAAATCTGAACCGGGAGCCGGTATTTTTCCGCAAGCTGGTTATCTGGAGTAATCAAGCCAACACGATAGCTGTCATCAAATGCAACCATCGCGTGACGTGTTTTTTTGTTGAAGGCGAGCTGGACGCCGGTGTTCTCATCAAGCTTACAAATGCTCACCGGTGTTGGGACCGGGTCCGTCAACCTGAAGATAACTACGTGCTTGGTGGTTTGACCCGGTGGAGGATTGACGGCAACAAAAAGTCTGTTGTCACTCTTGGTTGATACTGCGATGCCATCCTCACCGGTTAGTGCCGCCTCATCACTGTAAAGCCAATAGATCACCGGCTCGCTCGTATTGAGAAGATTTATTCGTAGCACCTGATCATAAGTAGTTGCCGCTCCGGGACTGGATGCCGTGGCAAAGGCGACACCACCCTCGTCGAAAATTTCAAGATGACCCAACGCATTGAATTTGGCGCGTAGATTAGGAGCCGCAGTCACGTTGTCGGGATTGATCTCAAAAAGTCCGGCGCCTTTAGCGGTAGCGAACACGTTCTTCGTATCACTTAATGTTCCGATGGAGTGAAAGATCAAGTCACAGGTCAAAGTTGGAGTGCGCCATTTGAAAGTGAAGCCATCCCGGTCGGCAATTGCAAACATGCTGTCTTTGGCGCCGATGGTCGCGACAGCATAGAGAACCTTGCTGTCTTTGGTCATGGCCACGTCCTGGACCTCGGCTGCGGTACCACCGGGAAATTCAAGTTCGGCAGCCATTTCATTCTTTTCCAGATCGAAAATGTGAATCTTGTTACCGGCGCCCAGTGAGAAGCCGAGTTTACTATCCGGTGAAATCCGAAACCGCTTTTGAAACCCTTTCCCAAAGATCGTGTGCATATCTAGCGCAAGATACTCATCCGGGTATTTTGGAAACGGCCGGGAATTATCGAACATCGTACAAAACGTCTTACTCTGAAGGAGCAGTCTAAGCTTGTCGTAAAAAGCACGAAGAATTGCATCTTCGGTCCGCAACAATTCTTGAGACTCGGGACTGTCCTTCTCTCCCGATAGATATACCCTCGATCCGTTCTCTTTGTTGGTGAGTTGCACTATTAAGTTTGAAAAGGTGGTCATCCGCTTCTGCGCTGGACCAACGAGGGGCTTCCCTTCCTCGGGTTTAGTATCGAACTCACTCCTGGCGAAATCGATCAGAGGTTTCAGGCAGCCTTCTATGATGTCCTCAAGCATCGTGCCCTTCAGCGCTGCTTCGAACTCGCTCTTTGGAGGCTGAAACTTTTCGACACGAATAGGTAGATCGGTTGTGGCTTTAGGGTCGAGAATCAAAGACCAATCGCCATCAGGCAGATCATGCGTCGAAGGTGTACCTGGTTCGTTGAGAAATTGGCCAAGTGGCACACTCAGGTCGTCATTCTGAAGAACGTCTTCGCCTTCGCAAGTGATGGCATAACCTGGCCGGACTCGGACAGAGGTATCTCCGCCGCATTCCACCTGGAGACCGCAGACAATGCCCCAACCATGCAGATGCTTATTATGGAAGCGAAGATCTCGCGCAGAGCACAGTTGGTCCAACGCCTCCTGAACGGTTTCAACTCCTTCGAAGCGGCAGTTGTCATTGTCGAAGCAGATATCCTCGGCACAAATTCCAGTCAGCGGCGGGAACAGTTTTCGACAATCTTCAACCAACGTCAGCACACGATTCTGAGATCGCACCAACGCAAGCCTGCAGAAGTAATGCTGGGTACCTCGTGGCGCTTGTGGTTCGGGATTGCTATTGGGGACCTCGAAAGGAGGCCATTCAATCTCGCCAGTTGCGGTTCGAGCTGGAATCAACCAGTAGTCACCCACATGGTATTCGCCCTCCGAAAACTGGATCTGTATTCCGTTTTCTAACTCAATCCAATCAGCTGTTGCGACCACTCCATTCGCGTTAGCGCCATTCTTCTCCGTCTGATCCCAACGCCGGAGCTTCTTGTTTTGCAAATTCGCAAGCGAGGCGGCAGAGGTCTTGAGAGTAATCCTCCCTTGGTTGACGTTGTCGATCTTGAAGAGTGGATTTGGCGTTCTCTTAAGTGTCGATTCCTCATCAACAATCTCAACCCACTGACCAGCGTCAAAACTGAGCGGCCCTTTGTCCTTCCCGGTATCAGCAACCGTAAGAATCTTATTTGAAATACTCGAGATGGAAGTCTCAACCGAGGCATTATCGCGGGACCACTTGAACGTTACCTCGTTCCTGCCACCACCTTTCTGAACCTCGACGCGATAGAGTTGATTCTCGAGACTTGTGTATCCGGTTTGTGGCGGCAAGAGACATGGGTTGTCCTCAGGTTTTGGCGGGACTGTTCTCGCGTTGAGCTTTCCGGTGGTTGGAGCAATCAAGTCCTCGAAAGCTTGAATCGCTGAATCACACGAAGGCGGGCTTCCGGCGCCCACTCCCAGTAATCTAACTTGCCAAACCGTTTGCAAACGCGTCGTTGTATCCGGCCCACCGAGTGCGACCTCGCGAATCACTCGATCATCACGGGCAGTAATCTCGCGTTGCCACGCATCAAGTAGAACCAAATAATCTCCATCGGGAAGCTGAACTTCACCTTCGGGTGGACTCCCTGGCTGGCCACCGGGAACAGTGAATTCGGGGTTGGGTAGATAAGGTTGGTTGGTATAGAAAACATCTTCTTCCGACTCGCACAAGAGTCCCTCGACGTAGATCCGGCCTTTCTTGATTGTCAAATTGTGCTCGTTATCTGCAACTCCGATTTCGAAACCTTTATTGGCCTTCGGCACGCCGCTGTGGCCGATCACATCAACAGTCTCAACTTGCCCGCGGTAGTTTGCGATGTCGAGTTGCTCGTTCCAGTCAGCATCGAGTTGCACCTTGCCCTGCTGCATGAGGACGCCGCTGTAGTGCTTATCGGGTCGAAATATTTTGCGGCTGTAGTCGCCTGGCATAATTTGACTCCTCTGAGTTTTGACTAACTCGCGTAGAAAATTCCGGCTTCTAATCCGAAACGAAGATATTCGTTTAAGGCAGCGCGAAGATTGGCTTCGCGGCGCGGCTGGAAGAGATTGTGGAACGCACCCATTTCAACCTGATCGTCAGACCCCTGTGTGATCTCCACTGCACAGGATTGGTCTAATTGACAGTAGCCGGCATCGCCATAGCGCAACGACGTGAATGAGGGCCTAACTCGTTCCGCGTCTGCGAGATTTGACGGTTGGCATCGATGCGGCGCGGGAAGCAACGAAGCAGGAGGTATATAAGAGAAACGAACACACCCCTCCTGCAATCGCTCGGCCCGCACCGGAGCCGGCCATGTGCCTCCTTCGCCAGTGTCAGCAAGAAAAATAGTATTACTGGCAAGCTCCATCTTTCGTGTGAATACCTTTCCGATCACGGTTGAGTTCTCAATTTGCAACGGCGCTCCTGGACCGTCGTTATCCAGGCCGGCGTACGCGATCGAAAAAGTGTCCGACGCATCGACGATGCTGTTGGTTATTCGAACCTGTGCGCCCGGAACAACACGAATTTGCCCGACGATACAGTGGTCGATTTCGATTTCCGTATTTTCTAGTTCGATAACAAGACGTGGCTTTGCGGGCTGGGCTGGAAGCACTGTTGGAGTCGAGCCCGGAACGGTTATTTGAGGAATAATCCCCGGCGCTAGCGTGCAGTGAACAAGACGCAGTCGGCGTAACTTGTTTGAGGGACCGGGAAGAATACGAACGACGCCGCCGCCAATTAACAACCCATTGATCGTGATCTCGCTTTCATCCGCCCCACTCAATGACAATTCCTGGTTCGCAGCAATGATTACAACTGGGCGAAACCCGTCAGCTCCTCGCAATTCAACTTCGACTCCGGATTCAGTACCGGCAACTACGTTAAGACCCCCGACAAACTGGTCGTTGTTCTTAATCTCGACAATGCCACCCGTCGTCTTGACGCCGTCGAGAGCAGTTGCGATCGACGACATCTCTGATACTTCCGTAATGTGAAGATCTGATGTCAGGCTGGCGCCACGATCGTACTCGCCGCCGCCCATGTCGGCGCTGAACCCATAGTGATAGGTGACGTGAAGGTTTTCAGGAATCTGGTTGGGTGGAAAACTAATCCGCCCCAGAAGCGGATCGATTGCAATCTTGTCGTTTGGCAAGTGGGACCACAGAGCCTTGCCGTTTGCGTCCGTCACCACATTCCCACCGGCGTCGAGGAGGTCGCTAAGATCACAAACCGTGACTCGTTCTACGTCTATCGGAGTCAATGGATGATTCTCGAGAAGTAAGATGCTGCGCGCGTCTGGGTTCTCACTGTTGACGTAGTAAGTCCTTAGCGATCTTGCCAGGACGCGCCGTGACAATCCCATCGCCACGTTAACGGGTTCAGCAAGATGTGTGATCTCTTTTTCGGGTTCAGTCTGGTTGAACAGTTGAATATCTTTCCCGAGAGGATCGAAAAGAAAGCGTCGCTCATCAAAAAGGTAAGGTTGGGCGCTCGTCACGGAATAGTCTCTTAATCGCCAAAGGAATATCCCAATGTTCGGAATGTTGTATTTTCCGCGCCGGCTTTCGATGCGACGTACTTCCGCGGTTCGCGCTGTACTGTCGAAAGGAGTATCGACACTTTCCATTCTGGTCGAATCGCGCACACTAATGAGCGAAAGATTCTCGGGCCGCAGATGATTCAGATACTGAGTTGTCGCAAGGCGCTGAAAGTATTCGACTACACTGGCATCCCAATCGGTGACATCGCGGGCCAACTGCTCGATCACCGCTGCCGTACCCTTACGCCGCCGGTTTGCCATCGTATTGGCGACGAAACTTCGTTGAGTAAAACTGGCTCCAGGAAACGCCGAAATTCCGCGCACACCAATCAACTCGCCGATGTACGGCACCACCCATTCAGCACAGGTTTCAATAAAAAGATTGTCGTAAAGTTGATCGAGATCTTCCTCCAGTACTAACGCCTGTTCGGCAATCACTGAGAGTAATGACTTCAATGGACCACGCTGGCGCTTTTCTTCAAGTTCGGCCAGCCGTTGAAGCTGTTTCTCGCTGAGCGACTCCATCCCCAGCAACCTGTCCAGATCTGCGGTCTCATCTTTCGTCAGCAAATCTGGGAGCTGCCGGGCTAATTCGATATCGCGAATGCGATAAACCGCTGGAAGCAGCGAATACAGTTTTTCGACGTCATAACTCATGGAGTTACCTCCACCTGTATTCCATTTGGATCAATCAACAACAATTCTGCCGGAGCTACACCAGCACCGTTCAACTGGGGCGCAGCAGCAGCGATTCGTGACAGGCGATCGGCTGATTGATCGGAACGATAGAAGCTATCGACATCAACTGAAGTTACTCCGGTTACATTCTGCATAACTGAAATCAGTTCGCTCAGATGTACAGGCTGTCCGAAGTCGCGTTTGTCGAACGAGAAAGCGTCGCGCACTTTTTGTTCGACTTCAGCTTTAACTTTGTCCGGAAGGAGATCAGGATCAACGGTTATGGAGGCACGTAGTGAAAAGAACCGCGGCTGATAAGATTTCACGCTAAGCGCAACGAGCGGATCGCCTGAACTTCTTAGCGCCGTGAGTAAGTTCTGAAACAAGGTTGACTGTTCATCGATGGCGGCGCCCTGAATTCCGGCGACTGTCAGAAAAACTCCTCCTACTTCTCCAAACCAGGTTTTTGTCGCCAGCGCCTTTCCGATGCCGCCAAAACCATTGGCGAAGTCTTCGTAGTCTTTGATCGAAACAACCCGTCCTAGCGTTAAAACCGTTAGCGGCGCGTTGCGTCGCACCTCCTCCACATTCTCAGCATCAGCCGCGCCCGCGGCCGCGATCGGGTTTGTCACATCCTTCAGACCGAGCGGGCGCGACAGGAGTTGCGTCAATTGATCGGCCCTCACCAGACCACCGGCGCCGATTCCCTTCCGATATTTCGCAGTAATGTTCTCCTGACCACTTGGCAAACGAGCGCCTGTTTCACCGTCGCCAAAAATGACTGTTGTTTTTCCATCGTCACTGAGGCGGGTAACGTAAATGCGCTCGTCAGGCTCGTGAGCAAAGAAGTCCGGCACTTCATGCCAAAGAACATTGTTGACTCGGACTTCAAGAGTGGTTTTGGCGCCGCTTGGATCAGAAGAACTTACATAAGTGAGAGGAGGTTGCTTTAGAACAAAACGTTGGAAGGCTTGTTTCGCATCGCCTCCACCAAGCACTTCGGTCGTCGTTTCCCCATGCGTTCCAAGAGCAACATTCGCCGAGATAACTACAGTGGCTGCGTCGTAGACATTAGTCAGCGGCGTGGTGAAAACAAGCCTGGTGCGATCGTCCGCAGTAGTAACGTGATCGAGCACCACGAGCTCACTAAACACTTTCTTCGAATCATAGTTGGTCGTTACATAGGTGACTGCGTCATGCGGAGCCTCGACAAACGACACGGTTCCATCGAGGGTCGATACATGCCATCTCAATCGATTGAAACTCTTGTCGGACTCCAGGGGCGGCTCGAGAAGCAGAAAGTCACCGCCAGGAAGTTTCTGCTTAAGTGATGATGTAAAGCGAATTCGTCGCAGAAGCTTGCCCGTGACAATGACCTTCCTTCCTGGTTGGAGTCCATCCACAACTCGGTCCAATACGACTTCCTGTTTCCAGACTGGATCGGTAAGGGGCGTCTCAGCTAAGGGCAACTCCTCGCTTTCTGCGAACACCGTCGTCGTTCGAACAGCGGATTGAAACTTGTCGAGGTCGATTCCATCAACGGTTATGCGGGTGACTTTTGCGGTTAGTGTGAAATCAGATCGTGAGGCTTCAGTAACGCGCGTTACCTGGTAGAGTCGCTGATAGTCGGCAGGGGGATCGTCGGCCTGAGCGCTCGGGTCAGCTGGTAGCGCCAGGACGAGCCAACTCTTGCTGGTGATCTTTGAATAGGTCGCGTCGAGATCGATGGTGTCCTTGCTTTTCGCGAAGATGTCTCGTCGTTGCGGACGTGGAAAGAATTGTGATCGGTTAGCCGCATTTGCCGCCGCCTTGATGGCATCACGCACCTTGGCAGCTCCTACCATCGCGGCGGGGGTACCAACAACTCCCCCGGCCATGATCGCGGCTCCAACTGGTAACAGAATCGGATATGCACCAGCGGCGAGACCCGCGACTGAAGTCAGCGCAATTGCGTCGCCAGTAAGAGTGGCCTTGTAAGATTCTTCCGCGATCCCTTTGGAGACTTCAGCCATGGCATTGGCATCTGCCGGTTTCAGGTCGTCTGGAAGCAGTTCGTTGACAGCCTTGATTAGCGCCGTAGCCAGTATTGCAACTTGAGTTGCGGTAACTGCTCCGACCGCACTTTCCGCGGCCTGATTAGCGCTCTGTGCAAAATGCCTGGCGGTTTGAGCAAGTTGGTTTAGTTCTGGACCAGTCGCATGTGCTTGTTCACGAGCGAGATTAACAACCTCCATTGTCGCCGCTGCGGCAGCATTTGCAGCATTCACCAATGCTGCGGCCGTTTTGTTAACGATGGCGTTGTTGAGGTTTGCATCCGTGGCGAGGCTTGTTGCGCGAGAAGACACATGCTGTCTGAACTTTGACGCTGCACTGTTCGGCGTATCGTTGGCATCGAGAGCGGGTGTTCCTATCTGATTGCCGACAGTGAGCACCAGCGTTCGCACTTCATCGCTGATTGAGACAGCATCTTGAAATGACTGTTTCGCGGCATCGATGGTTTTCTGGGGAATTCGGGTAACCAGGTTCTCCGTGAACTTCGCCGTCGCTTCAACGATGCGACGGCCCGATTCTGCCACCTGATTCGCTGCGTCACTTGCAGCCTTCGCAGCGTCCGATGCTGCCTTTGTTGCATTGCCGGCAGCTGCTTTTGCTCCGGCTTCCGCAGCTGATACTGCTGCTTCTGCAACTGATTCTCTGGTCGGTGGGATTTCTCGATCAGGCGAAGGGAGGGATTCAGTTGTTTGCGAGGGGGCGAAGATTGTGAAGCCCGGCCATTCTCGCTTTTCAGAATACGGCTCGGTGAGATTGGATTGTTGTAGTGCGAACCCCTGTTGAACTAAGCCGCCGGTTTGGGCATTGGAACGTCTTTGTACCAAGATCCCATCGATCAACTCTTTGGGATCATCAAAGCCCAAATAGTTCGCCTTCATTGTGTTAGGCAATGTTCTCCAATCGGGCGCGTTGTAACCAAAGATCGAAGCTCGCTGACGAAGAACAAAAACTCGAGCGTTGGCCGGTGGGTCTCGTCGTGGCTGTTCGGATCCAAGTGCATGCTCAAGCCGAACCTTTGTTCGATCAGCGGGCCCCTGGATCTCGACGCTAAAAACTCGCCGAACATCCCACCGGTCACTAGCGCGGTCCGCCAGCCGTTCTTCTCCGACAAACAACAACATGTCACCAGGTTTCAGATTGCTCGATGAGCCTTTCAAATAAACAACCTGGTCTCCGAAAGCGGGCGGAATAAGTTTCTGTGTTTGCGGTCTTAATGCATTCCATTCGGGACGTGCTTCAATCTTCTCAACTGTCTCAAACAGCTGCGCCGATTCGCCCGGACCGGGAACGCTCTGCACTTTTATGCCCACATCCAGGATCATCGGTGGCAAAGTAGAAGGAGCAAGTTGCGCAGTGGTGCCGGCGGTCAGTACTTGGCCCAATGCTCCCGGGGCATCCTCCAGCGTAAAAGCCAGATAAGTGCTTGCAGCAACGCCGGGACTCAGCTGGTAGTTAATCAACCGGGCAAGTTCCATCACAGAAAATCGCTCAGTCGCCGTTCGGAGATATGCCTCGTTCGCAATTCGTTCCTGGTAAAAGGTCAATACATCTCCAACTGTGGCCCAGGCATCGAGTAGTGCTATTAAGAAATCATCGTCGTCTCGAGTTGTGAGATCGCGGAGTGCAGGCTGGCCTGATGCGGACAGGCGAGCGAGAAGTGTTTCTTTGAACTGAGAATGTGTTCCCACTCGGTACGCAAGCGCCGACAAGCCCGGGCGATTTACCACAGACGTCGGCGTCTCGACCGAGATTCCTTCGCAGCAACCGCAGTCGTTCAACTCACTTTTGATGTCGACTGATGAACTCATCCAATTAAGCCCGCTTCAATCTAAAGACGCCTCGTTCCGGAAAATTCGGATTGTTGTCGAGTCGAGCTATCTCCTGCCTGCCAATCTCCAGGCGACCGGATTCCAATGCTTCGGTACTGTCAGTTCCCTGTCGCTGAAACTTCGTCAGAACAACCGATGCCACTCCGGTTACGGACTGCGCGGCTGCAATGAGACGACTGGAAAGGACAGGCTGACCAAAGGTGAAATTATCGGGATGAAAAACTCCGCGGCTGCCATCCGTTTCGGCACGACTACTGAAAACTCTTAGCAGCGCCTGCTGAACGTCTTCGAAGAAGTAGCCGGGTTTGATGCAAACGGCCAATTCAATTTCAAGTGAAACGAAACGTGGTCCATCTACTTCAAGATCCTGACCCGCCATGCGATAGCGTTCCAGGCAGCGACGCAAGTCACTTTCAAAATCGTCGTCAACCACGCGGCCACCTAAGCGATCCACCGTGACAAACATCGTGTTCCAGCTGCCGGTCCAACGAATAGCAGCTGCCGAGTGTTGAATGTCGAGACCGCAGCGCTCAACCACGTCTTGGCGAGTCACCAATGCTTCATAATCATCCGGTGTGACCGCGCGCTCCTGACGGCGAAATGCGCTGGGCGCGTTTTGTCTAACGTGTTCGATTGTTTCTGCGTCAACTCCACCTGTCGAAGGAAGTGGGTTGCTAATCGCCTCAATTACGTCGTCAGCAAGAAACGAAGGATCACTGGTTACTAGATGCTTGATCGAATCGGCTCCGACGTTTCCAGCAGTGCCATTTCCAATTCGATAAGTCGCCAGGAACCTTGTCCCTTCAGGCGGACGACGTCCAGTGTGTCCATCGCCGAACCGCAAATACGCAGTTCCATCCGTTTCAACTTCAACCACAAAATTTTCATCGCCTGCATCAGTTCCCAGGAGATCACGAAGTGGTTCCCAAACTTCGCCCGGTCGAGTGAGCGTGATTGCGGGCATCGGAAAACTTCCGGGATCTTCAAACGAAAATCGACATGTTAACGTGGCGGAGCGCGGTGGATTTTCCGGATCATAGGGAACAGCCTGCGTTATTGGTGAGTACTTCAGGCGCGGTCGAAAGCGAGGAACGATCGCAATCGTAGTCGGGTCCTCACAACGACTAGTGGTGGAGTGCAAGACACGCGTCAACTCAGGAAGTGAGGATGGTACAACTGCAGGTTCAAGCGACGTAGGAATGCGAGCGAGGTCAGCGGCAGGATTTTCGGAGACGTCTGTAAACGTGCGCCCATGATCAACAAGGATAATGTTTCCAAGCGCGACGCCAACGTCATCGAAAACCCTACCCTCAACTTTTGCGGAGACACACAGAGCAAACGGCAGAGCATCCTCGGGAGCCCATTCGATTGAAGTAACTGGTAGCGGATCATTGTTATGAGGTTTTCTGAATTTGCCTCCCAAACGATCTTCAGTCAATTCGATCTTAGTCAAACGCACCGCATGACGGTGCGCCTGGTCTGCATCCTCTGGCTGACCTGTCTGCGGACCGAGCTTCTCCAAAAAGACCAGGACATCGCCTTGGGCCAACTCTGCGAAATCGCCGTCAAGAGAGGCGGACGTTGAACCTTTTGGAAGACAACATTCCTGAGCACCCCATGTGTAAAACTTCATCTCATTATGCGACCTGAAAAGCTTCTTCTTTGTTTCTTTGCCGCATATCTCAAAGATCTGAGGCCTTTCAACCAGGGCTTTCACGAAAGCATCCGACTTCTCACTTATGACCTGCTCCTTCGCAAGCGACGCAATTCCAGTCAGGAATTTGGACGTTTTTTTCTTGTTACTGTGAGAGAGAACTAAACCGTCACCGGCTTCGGTAACTTTCAAATGAATCCACGCGCGGGCGTTCCGGCCATCGTGCATCGGATAATCGACCAACCGCACATGTCGCTTGACTGAGGCACGGCGGCGAGCAGTGTTCAAGTAACTTTCCGTAGCAACTGCGTCCTGCTGATAACTTAAATAGTCGCCGACGTAAGCCAGTAACTCGACGAGCGCAATTCCAAGATCTACAGGACTGCGCTCTGTCCAACCCGGCATTAAGAGAGACAAACGATCGAGCATCAACTGCCGGAAGCTCGCGTAATCTTTCGCGAGGTAGCTGATCTCAGGTTCGGCGCGCTGCTCCGTTGGGCAAGACCTTTCGGTGAGGCAATCAAAATCCGTTGGGCAGCTGACTTTGAACGAGAAGTCGATGGCCGACAGAACCTGATCGAACTTGGTCGACGGCGGCTCCTCGCTTTCAGGGTTGGCCACCAGTCGCAAGGTGTAGGTCGAAAAATCACCGCGTTCCGAGACTTGTAGGACCAACACATTTGAAGGTAGCGGCGGCGAGTTTGCCGGGCCATGCAAAACCGATTGGACTGTAATATTGCGAATGCGTTCACCACCTTCGATGACTACATTTTTGAGCTTGATGGCGTTCGCGGAAACTGGTTTTAGCAAATGGACAAACAACGTTCGTTGTCGCTCGGATATCGGATCGAATGGATCATCAGACACCTCGACAAAGTCGATGCCATTCAGCGGTGACTGATTCAGAACCACTGTTCGCCGTTGATCGTTGCAACAGAAGTAACGCATCAAACAACTCCCTGTCGTTTGAAGTGAGCGATCTGCTGTTCTTGAGTCCGATTGACCGTGTAGACGATCGTGATCAGCAATTGCGCATCAATGTTTTGAACTTGAACGTCGTTGACCTGGATCAAACTGCCGAGCCATTGCTGTAAAGATCCCTGAACAAGAAACTGCGTAGCAGCGGCGAGTTCGTCACCGTTTGGAGCGAACACCAGGCGACCAATTCCACAACCGAAGTTCGGACGATTGACCCGTTCACCAGGAGCCGTGAACAGAACTTGTTCAATCAAGTCGCGAATGTGCTCGTCATCGTCTGTAACCGCAGTCCGTCCACGGCCATCAAATCTGAATGGAAAGTCGACATTCATTGGGCAATTACTATTGTTTGCGTTGCTACAACAATCATTGGAGTTCCTGACGGAGCACAGATCGATTGACTGTCGAAAAGCAGCAACGGTAATCCGTTTGAAGTCACGCGCGTGGCAGCGGTAATGAATTGCCCTGTCAGGCAAGGGCCATTTGCAGCAGGCGGCGGAGGAAGAGTACAACCCGCAATCACATATGGCGTTGGCAAAGTTACGGTAGGTTGTCCGCTAACCAGCACTCGCGGGTTAGGAATAGTTGGCGTCGCCTGACCTGCATGAGAACAAAGAACCGTCGCACCAAGATGTAAGAGAAAGCCTGGCATGATTCACCTTTAAATAGCTGTGATCGCTCCGTTGTTGATGTTCACTGTTGGACCAACCATCACGATCGAAGCGCCTTTACCGTTTTGGATATAAATGCCAGTGTCGTTCACGATCAGCGTCGCACCAGTTGTGCTCTTCAACATGATTCCTCCAGTCGGACCGGGTAGATCACTGATGACGACACAGTTCTGTAAACCTGTTTGCAAAACGATGCTGGGACTGGCGGGATTTCCCGCGAGTGCCAACGCGGGGACTTCTCCGGCCATTCCCCAGTAACCACCAACCCAGATGGGATAATCCGGATCGCCCTGTTCAAACTCGACCCAAACACCGGCGCCAATTTGAGGAATCATGTAAGTGCCCATTTGCTTACCGGCAATCGGAACACATGGCATGGCCCAGCTCGTTGGCGTTGGTCCAAGAACATCAGGTACCGACACGAGAATGCGACCAATCTGAAGCGGATCGATGTTGTTGAGCACCGTGCCGCGAAATTTCCCGTAGAATTTTTTACCTTGAGACATCTGTTTCCTGTTTTCAGACCGGCACAGCAGGTGTGGTTGGAATCAAAGCGTTTCGCGATAACGTAAAACTTTGCTTGTATTCACCGTGCTTAAGGTTGTGGGTCACACTCTTCACGTAATAGAGACCGTCATAGGTGAGTCCGGCGCCGCGAACCCCGACGAGTTGTCTTGCCTTCAACGGTCGCCCGTAACGCAGCACATCAAGACTTCCGCTTCCTGAAATCACATCCGAAGCTTTCGCGGCCTTTGCCATGGCAATCGCAGCCGCCTGGACTGGTGTGTACTTCGCAGTGCCGTTTTCATCTTTTTCGTTAACGAGGAACTTCACATGATGCGGAAACGGTGGCTTAAGCCCCAATGGCGGGTTCAACGGACTGATGTCCGGCACAGGAATAGGGATCGGGACTTTCGTTTGCAGGTTTTGGATGTAGAGCAAATAGAGCGTCTTTGACAAACCGTCGAACGTAAAGTTCAGCGACTCGACGTTTGTATGTGCATCCATGTTAATGCTCAACGCAGGTTGTGGAATGCCTATCTTTATCTCCGGGCCCCAGTAACCAATATTCATTCCGGGAACTGGACCAGGTTCGATGTAGAAAACATAACCAACTTCCTCAGCCAGCTGATTGATGTAGGAAAGATCGGTACCTTGATGGCGAGGGATCTTTTCAGTCGGGATCGGAACATCAATGAGGACGCTCGGAATTACCAGCGGCACAATGCCAAACATCGCGTACCTGGCAATGCACAATGCGACACGTGCTTCAGCGGGCATCGCTGGATACGGAATGCCGCTAACATCTGCCAGATCCATCGCCTGGCTAACGTCTTCGCCAGTAATCGTCAATGTAGATGCCCCACCCTGATTGTTTGGAGCAACTTGTTGACGCGTGATCAGGCCATCCAGGATCACGTGTGGCAGACCATTCAGAGTAACAACGACAATCACACGAATCATTGGATCAAAGTACCCTGCAGGGAGCAGCGCGTTGTTCAGCACTGAGTTCTTCGCTAGGGAAAACGTGATTTGAAACCCGCTGCGTGAACCGGCCGCAGTGGTCACTTGAACCGAGGTGATCGAGTCAGTTACATCGGCCGGAACAGGAACAGGCACAACTGGTCCCATTAGCAATGTGAGATAGATGCCTTCAATCATTCTTATTACCCGGGATTCCTTCAGGTAACGTAATCCTCAAGCGACGACCAACATCTTCAGTTAATTCATCCGGTCGAAGAGCGTTATTGGCATCACAGATGCGCCAAAACTGTTCTGGATCACCAAGGTACTCAGCAGTAATGTTGTCTAAACGCTCTGCTTCAGTAACGAGATGTTCCTGTAGCAGCTCGAATCTCTCTGCCGGAGGAACAAACCGACGGCGGAGATAGACAATCTTTTTTCCGTCCGCAGTTTCGAGTTCGGCGCGTTCAATCGTGTAATAGCGACTAGTGATTGGAAACATATGTTTGCCGGGGCGTCCCTCCGCTGGCGCCCCGTCCTGCAAATTTAGAATTTTGATTTTCAAGAAGGGGCGCCCACGGAGGGAGTGCCCCTACGGGATTCTCGTAATACCTAGTGCGTTCAGCGTTCCTCCTCTGTTCTTTTTCGCGAGGTTTTCTTTTTGCTGTTGATAAGCCATGAAGAGACTGGCGCCCTTGTGATCAAACGGCAGGTCGTTCACGCTCAACACACGCATCCCCAGACTCACGCGAGCACGAATTGGATTGAGTGATGGATCAAACGCTTCTTCAATTACACTGAATTCGGTCAAGCGCACTGGCAGTACGCGGTTCTTGCTCCACAGGAACAACGTTAACGGAGCTTCGGCCGGCGCGATTTCAATCGTTCCAAAACGAGCTAGCTCATTGTTCGCTTGTAGCCGTGAACTTTCCGGATAGATGATCGTCTCTAGAGCCGCCAGTTGTGCGTGGAGACCCGATTCGACTGCGGTCCTGTTTTGATCGGGAAACTCCAGTTGATCGGTGGCGTCGATTTCAGCTTCGAGTTTGATCGTTTCCACTGGTGGGCCAGTTAGTCGCATCGCTTCCAAACGATCGCCTCCTTCCGTAGTTCCCCGAACCGTCAACGATCGCGATAAGGTGTCCGGGTTGTACTGCAAAGGCACAATCCTGATGACCGTGCCAGTCGTTGGATCGACTAGCACGATGCCGCCTTTGATCAATTTTGGTGATCCTGGAAACGAGCTCATCAATTGACTCCCATTCAGCAGTTCTTAGTCATCGGGAATATCGGGGCATTTCGGAGGACCTGGTTTGCCCTCTTGCTCCTCACCCGACTTTCCACCAAGTGCGCCTTCCATTGCCCCTCCACTCTCAATCTGCGGCTTCTCAGCGATCTCAAATTCGGGGAGCTCTAACCCATTGGCTGATGAGTACGAAATCGGTTTCACGGTTTTGACCTTTATCGAACCAATCTCGTAAGGAAACTTAGCAAGCTCCCAGGTTTTCCCTGTTGTTACCTTAAATCTCCAGACACCCGCTTCAGCCCACGCGTGGGCCGACACACAAAATATGGCGGTGAGCCTGAGTCCCAAATCCATATCGCCACGCGCCGTGAAACCCTCTTGCGATGAGAATCCAAGTTTCAAGTCCGCATTGGCCTCAGCATCTAATTGAAGGCCGCCGGACAAAATAATTTCGCCACCAACTTCTGCGACGAGCACGTCAAGCGAGAGTCCTCCACCCACGTAGGCGAAGATGCCGAAGTGAGCTGGAACATGCACACGCCCGCCAACATCTAGATCAAAGTCTTTCTGCTCTTCGAGTGGATTGAACGCGGCTTCGATATAGCCGCCTTTTAAGACGCCGGGGCCAAATCCATACGAGATAAAGACGCCGGCCCGGACTTGCGCTTGTAATCCTAGTGGCCCAAGCGATAAGAAAGGCACACCGATGCGCTTTTTGATTGAGAATACCTTTATCGGCTTCCGACCCTTTGGAACTTCATCAAAGAGCGTATAGTCAGGGAACGTTAGCCTTCCGGTGAATCTGACAACTTCGTTTTCGTCGATCTCGATCTTGCCGGTCGCAGACATCCCAGGCTTGATGAGAAACGTTATGGACCCAACTCCCGAGAACTTCTGCTGTTCAGTGAGTTTGACTGCGAGATGTCCTTTGGTTCTGCCCTTTTCGTAATCGAGCGAACCCTCTCCCCAAACACGCGGCCGGTCTGAACCCTTTTTAGCGGCAAACTCAACTGTGACCTTTCCCTGGAGGTTACGGAACTTGAACGCTGCATTGCCCTTGGCGTAAAACTTCTCCCCATCGAAACTAATATCAAGCGTGGTCTCTTCGAGTCTCGGAATCTTGAAGACACCTTTGCCCCGAAACAACCAGTGATGGTTTGCGTAGGCCAATGAAAGATTTGCTTTATGTCCACCGGGAACTTTCAGTTCAACGTGGCCGCCGCCGAAAACACCTTCGTTGTCAAAACCTGCAGTAATCGAGCCCTTCTCAATGCCAGGTAGGTTAATGTCACCCGTCTCGATGTGCATCAACCCCTGCCACTTACCATCCTTATATCTGACTTCGCCTTTGGTCTTTTCTTCATCCACACCAGGGATCTGCGCCTTTACTTTTCCTTCAGCGACAAGCCCACTGCCGTCAGTCAAAATCTCTACTGAACCGTAAACAATCTTCTTACCGCCTCGAGCAAACTCGAATCCGAATCCTCCAGAAGCTCTTAGTCCTTCCGAATATCCGATCGAGAGTCCCGGATTCGTAATAGTCACTCCAGGAAATGGCGGCGTAATCTTCTTTGGATCTATCTCAGCGGTTATCTTGAATGAGGTTGGCGTGAAGCTAAAGCCAAGCTCGATTTTGTTAAGGAGCGGCTTGTTCGGTTTGATTTTTCCAGAGCCTGACAAGCCGACCGATGGATCGTATTCAAGGTGGGTAATAATTCCTGGACTAAGGTAAGGAAAAGTAAACGCGATCTTTGGGTTCTCCGACCTTTTTGCGAGCTTTAATTCACGAGCGTCGTTGACCGTGAAGGTAACGGAGCGTTCTTTACCTTTGACTTTGTCGATGGTAATTGGGAGGCGCGTCTTCGCGTTTGTTGTATCAATGAACCCATCGATCTCGTCGCTTCCCTTACTCTTGAGATGGAGTGTCTCCAGGACCATTCCGGGGACGAGTGTAGACGCATCCTGATTCTTCGGATTCTCTGAATCAACTATCTTGACCTTGGGATTTGTGTTTCTCTTTCCGGATGTACCAAGTGGAAGAGCTAGTGTTGTTGATAAGCCTGCCTTGATCTCATAAGACTCAAATTCCTGTTTTGACAGTGCGGTTGCCGCGGCGGTCGCCATCGCATCAGCTTTCTGTGCTATCTGGCAACAGATATTGCAGGTGGGCGCTGACTGGGCAACGTTGTCGAAGAACAGAATTATCTGATCAACGTTCGTTAAGCTACGTATCTCCTGTGCTTTGTCTTTGAGATACTTGAACAAGTCGCGACCTGATGCACCGTTCTCGGCCCTGTCCAAAGGCAGGATATTTTCGGGTGTGTTGTTGCCGCCGACTTGCAATTCGACGACGTGGTCCATCTCACATGTATTAGTGCCGGCCTTTGGTTCGAAGTGCTTCGACTTATCACCACCTGCTAGCTCCCAATTGGCAGCCGCGTTTTCTCTGGCCCAACGTACCCGGCGCAACCAAATCCTTCGAAGATCATCTGTTGGAGGTCTTTCCTGCTTCAATGCAGACCTTGGATTACCACTCGTATCAATTACAGATTGCAGGCCACCTGCCGTAGCAAGTTGCTGCCACAAGCCAATGACTGGTCCTTTTTCTTTTGGTACCGGTAACGGTTCGCGGACTTTATATGCGCGAATTTTTGAGCTGATAACACCAGGCCTCAGCTTGGACTGAGCGGAACAGATTTTCGCTAGATCGGGTTCCGATGCGGGAATCGGCTCCCAGGATCGAATTGGTTCTTCTGCCGGGGCTTCCTGTGGGCCCGCTCCCTGCGGGGTCGTGGCAGCGTCGTTTTCCGCTCGTGACAGGATTGGAGCGCCAAACCTGGTAGGTACAGCGACAATTGGTGCCGCTACTCCGCTGGGATCACCGGTCACTGCCCTGGCCACCGAATCAGCTTCACGTTCGAGATGGGACTCCATCGCACCGCCAACACGAAGGTCGTTAGCGTAACGATGGACACCGCCTTGTTGAACGGTGTGCGCTAGTTCGTGTGCGAGTAGATGTCGACCGGACTGAGTGTTGGGATTGTATTGACCGCGATCAAAAACCACATCGTTTCCAACTGTGTAAGCCTTCGCATTTACTGCGCGGGCCGATTCCGCAGCCAGAGAGTCGTCGTGTACACGCACACCGCCGAAGTCATGACCAAAGCGCGATTCCATGAACGAGCGAGTCGGTGTATCTAGTGGTCGACCAGGCAAACTCAATGCTTGATTCACGACGTTTGGAACAGCACTTGGCTGTGGTCCGCCATTCGATGCACGCTGCAACATCTTGTCTTTGTTCTTTTTGTCACAGTCGTCGCACTTACCACCGCTACCCGGCAATTGGCCGCAAGCACACGCTCGCTGCAGAAGGGCGGTGGGCACCGGCGTGATCGACGGACGCGTTGGCGACGCCGGCGCTGTAGTCGTCGGACGAACCGGAGCTACCGCTTTTACACGTTCGCTCACTTCGTCCCTCCGTAGATTGCGCGAGCAACAAGAGTGCCGATTGCCTGAGGACGCGCATCTGAAGGCAAGCTAAAACTTCCGGCATCAACCAGAGCCCGGTCGCTCGTGGTTTTGAATATTGAAGGCACGCCCTGCTCGTTCAATAGATTCGTCAACTGTGTCTTTGTCGACTCGGCGATCGAATAACGTGAGGTTGGGGGAAAACTGTGCAACACCAATTCTCGAATCTCCAGTCGAACGCCACCTCGACGCAAGGAATGCAATGCCTGGCGATGCGATGTCACCCAGTTCGATCTGCGTTGACCTCGATTCATACCCAACCTCCGAGTTCAGACGCGGTCGTCTGCTTTTCGATCTTCAAACACTCGCTGCGAGCTGTGCGAAGCAAATGACCCATTGTCACTGACTCTCCGGAGTCAGCCGCGAGAAATGCGGCGTTGAGCGCGATATTGCGTATGTTTCCACCTGTTACACTCAATCGCGCGAGCTTTTGATAATCGAGATCTTTGGTTGGTGTTTCAGTGGGAAAGATCTGCGACCAGATTCGCGTTCGAAGCTCGACGTCCGGAAAAGGAAACGAGACTATGAAACGTATACGGCGCAGAAACGCGGCATCGAGCGCGCCGCGAAGGTTCGTCGTGAGGATCGCAAGTCCACGATACGACTCCATTCGCTGGAGTAAGTAACTGACTTCAATGTTTGCATAACGGTCGTGACTGTCTCGCACCTCACTGCGCTTGCCAAAAAGCGCATCTGCCTCGTCGAACAGCAGGACAGCCCCAGACTGTTCCGCTGCCTCAAATACAGCTCTTAAGTTTTTCTCAGTTTCACCGATGTACTTCGAAACGACCTGGCTTAAATCGATGCGATACAGATCAAGTTGCAGATGACCTGCGATGACTTCAGCTGCGAGTGTCTTGCCTGTTCCGCTTGGTCCACTAAACAACGCGCTGATACCCAGGCCGCGTGCGGTTCTCGCGCCGAAGCCCCAGGTTTCATAAACCTTCAAACGCTGTCTTACCTGAGCGGCTATCTCGCGTAAGGTTTGAAACTGCTCGTCAGGCAAGACCAGATCTTCCCAACGCGCCCGGGTTTCAATCGCTTCGGCAAGTCCTTTCAAGGAATCGCGCGAATGCGAACGACAGATCTGCCATAGAGTTTCGCCAACCTCAGTTGGTTCGAAGTTTCGAACGACTTCAGCCGCCGATTGAATAGCGTCAACATCAAACTGAAACTGAGAGACAATTTGGTCGATCTGTCCATTCAGGTTATTTGCAATATCCCCGAGTGCGTGTTCCCACAACACGCGCTGCTCTACACTAGTCGGACGTTTGACCTCAATCGCAGTAACTGCTTCGTCAGCCGTGCCTGACAAAGCCGCGCCGGTAGTTAACACTGGGCCATTGATACGCTTCACAAAACTTCGGGCGCGACGCACCACAGTTGAATCATCGGTGTCCTCACCTTCGACGAGCAGCGCACTATTCACCAACAAAGCATCTCGCTGCCATAAACGCAGTAAGGTCTCCCTTTCGAGTGTTCCTGGCGGTATGTCAGCGGCGCGCAGCAGATGTAAGTGAAGACCGAGCGAGGCACAAGCTGCCGCAGCCAGATTTCGTTTTCCAGTTCTAGCGTCGCCCGCAAGGTGAATGACGGGCCAGTGATCATCCGCTGTGCCCCAAACGTTTGAGATCCGGTCAAGGTACGCTCGATAGGAACCAGGAAGAGTCGCAGTAACGCCGAGCACCTGGACAAACTGTCCGAGGCGTTCATCGAGGTACTCGGAACCGATAAGGAAATGCAGAATGCGTTCATCGATACGCAATGGACTCGTCGTCAGCGTCTCACCTCGTTCAACCTCCAAGAGCCGCCAGTACCGCAATGGTCTCGCAGGAGTGAGTGCATTCCAATGAGCGTCAGGTAGGAACGACATTGCCAGGCGGAATGTGGGCCACGTCAGCTGTGGATTGCCTTGAGCGGTAGCACACAGCTGAGCAAACTGAGGATCGATTTCGATGCCAAAACAGAGCAAGAGAACGTCACGTTCAAAATCAGAAAGTCCGAATCCGGTAACCAGCCGATCAAGTGCAGGCACAGTATCCATCGACGAAGCAATTTCGTTTGCTTCAGTTTCAAGAGCTTCTAGCTGACTGAGATCGCTGGCTGCATTTTCTGCAAACGTGGTTAACCGGTGCCGAATGACGGACAACCTCAGGGTCGCATAGCGGCGTTCAAAATCGGCGATCAATGGAAGTTCCGGTTCACTCATGGAATCGTTATCTGCGGATCGACGTATTGACCACTGGCATCACTCGCGAGTGGACTTTCAGCCCCATCAATTTGAAGCCGAATCAAATAATCACCAGCCTTGACTCCTCTGATTGGGATTGTGATCGAGTTCTTCTCTCCGGGTGGGCCCGAAGGGGGACTCAACGTAATTCGAGATGGCGCGATGAAACTGTAGGCTTGCGACTTTGCTTCACCCGGCGGACTGGTAACCGGCGGGCTTGTCACTGGAATGAACTCATTCAGCAAGAGCGCGACACGTTGTTCGTCACCGATAGCCGGCTCAACTGTTACTGTTACGTCAGCCGAACGTGGATCAAGTCCTGCCCCCTGAACGTTGCTCACGTTTGCACTTTGGATCGCAGGTCGTAAGACAAAGGCGGCGATATTTGACTCAACGCCACGATGCAGTGCAGGCGGTGAGCCCAACTCACGCAGGTGCAAAACTTGAACGCCCTGAATACCAGCCTTGAGGGTTGGGGGAAGAGCGAGAATGATCTGTTCGCCGGTGATATTGTTATTCGCCGGCGCTGTTTCGATAATCCCGATTCGTACCCTCACGAAATCTGATTTCAGCTCGCGACCTGTGATGACGATGTTTTGACCGGAGAGGATTGGTTGATTGCTGAGGATTGGATCTCCTGTTTGCACCTGCGATTTGATCTCTTCAATGAACGGGTGAACAAACGGAATTGCGTAAACCTTGCGAGCACGGACGGGCAGGGTTGATCGCGTCGATTGCTTGCTTTCAATCAATACGACAGACGCCTGGTATGCAGCACTCGGCCGGTAGTGCGCGTTGAATGCGGTCCACATTCTAGAAATCTCTTCAGTGTTGAGCGCTTCGGGAGTGATTTTGATTTGCTCGACTTGTTCAGCAAGTTCGGAGGTGAACAGTGCTCGCATCGACGCCGGTAAACCGCTTCCACCCGATACAGGTGTAGGCGGCGCTAATGCCGAACGAATCGCATTGCGCGTCAACACGGGAGTTTCATGGAACAACTGCATTGAATAACCGAGGAGAATCTCGGCGTGCAATTCGAGTGCTCCGTAAGCAGTCACCAAATAGTGAAGATCGAGCGCCAACGGCGGATTGCTAATTCGCTCTCCGTCGGAATTGCGCGATGGCAAAGCAATGTTGCGCCAGCCACTGTTCGGCGTTACCTGGTAAAGAAACAGGTTAATCTGGCTGGTTTGATTAAGCGTGGTTGTGTCGATGCGATCGGGAGAGAGCGCGCTGACGGTTACGTTGCCCAGGGTTGAGCTCGCGTTGTGATCGATCAACCCGTTGTTAAGTAGGTCTTTCAAAACAGCGGTGACCGAAGCAATTGCGAGCGCGGTACTCATCGACGACCCTCGCTTCGTGCTTTGAGATATTGATCCAGCTGACTTGGTGTTGTGATCGCAGGATTCTCGCGACGCGCTGGTTGTGTCGTTGGCGCCATTACCGCACGAACATCAACCCGCCCTATCGTGACTGTGATTTCAGGCGAAGGCGTTGGCGCAAGTGGCGATTCTTTAACGATGATTGTATTTCTACTCGACGGCGGCGCAGATGTTCGTTCTCGCTTTACCTGAGGAACAATGTGCGGTTGAACTACGGCGATGGGTTTCGCAAGTTGCTCCTTACCTTGTGTGGTTGAGGGGAGTTCCTCTTTCACAGTCTGCCGGACACGCCGTTCGATGTTTTTCCAATAGCCCGACTCAACTTCAGGAGCGTCCGACATTGGTTTCGTTTGCAACGGCACTGCGTTGAATTGTTCCGGAGTTATTACTGCGGGCTTGATAATGCGCGGTTGAGGTGTTCTCGATTCAGAAATCCTCTCGACTCGATGGGTCTCTACTGTTCGAACCTCGGTCATCGAAGCAACGCGATGAGGCTCAACCCTCATTACCTCAACCGGAGTGACCTTCGGCCCGGCCGGTTGCTCTCTTACAGAAGTCTGAACCTGCGTTACCGGAACCCCGGGAGAGTCTGCGGACCTCATCACTGGCCCAACGTCTAAAATCGTCTCTTCAGCAGGAGCGACTGGCGGCACAACTCTTGTCGCAATCGGAGTCTCAAATGCCGAAGCAAGACGCGGCTGAACAACGGGCGCTAAGGAGCGCGTTCGCAAGACCAGGTTGTTCAGATAACCGCTCATCCGTTGACCATATCCAGGTAATATTGTCGTCGTAACGGGGTCAGACTAAGAATGTCGGCTTCCCTCCAACCGTAAGCACACGCCAGAATGTGAACCTCCGAAAGCATTCTCCTGGCCCATGCGTTGAGTTCTGCCCAAAAGAAAGTCTCTACATCAAGCAAGATTTCCCAGCCGTGACCACACGACGGGCAAGTTAGGTCTATCTGAACTTCTGCCTGTGGATCCAATTCAGACATGCGGCGAGTAAGCCCGGAGGTAACTTCCTCGTTAAGTTCGCCGGGCGAAACCTCTCGATCAATTACCCGGGCTTCCAGTACACATCGCTTGAGCAATTCAATCGTTGCGGCTTCTGAATCAACTGCTTCGGCCACCGCCTCTAAATCCAAACTGTTGGGCAGTCGAAACTTGATCGAGTAATCACCGGTTTCAAATATCAACTGCTCCGGGATCTGAGTGCCACCGCCAAATTCGAGATCATCTGTGTCAATGGTCCACTCCAATCGTTCATTGCAACGCGGGCAATCCGCGACACTTGGCAACTGTGAACCAAATGTCCACTCGCGCAGCTTCAACAACCGAGCGTCACGTTGACCGATGCTCAGTTGCCGGATCGCCTCAAGAGGAAGATCGGGACAAGCCGTAGCCAACAATGGAAGCATTCGTCCAAATGCGGACCCGGTCATTCCTTGTTCCCAGGCTGACAACAATTCCGCGGCTGATAGCGGGCGCATAAGCGACTAGATTGGAGGCTCGGTGAAGGACGGTTCCGTGGGCTCAGCGACATCAAGGTCTCGTTCCCAACCCTCGTTCTCGAGTTTTAAGTGTTGGATCGCTACGGCGTTCGCGTTCGCATCCAGGTCTGGGAGCGCTTGATATTCCGAAACCCAACAGCGAAAGATCTTGTAGGCAATCGCAAGCTGACCGGCTTCGTTGTAGAACTCGAGAATAATGTCTTTGCGAAAATCTCTTAGCGAAACTTCAGCCCCAAGACCTGAACCGAAGTTCCAGACTTTGTTGGCCCACTTCTCAAACTCGGTGTCGTGCGTGACGCCACGCTCGAGTGTTACTGGTTCAAACTCGGTGCGACCCGGTGACTTACGGCTGCTTGAGGGATCGCCGCCTTCCCTGTGCTTCACCACTTCCGTGGTCCGTTTTAGCATGCTGACCTTGCTGACTCCGGCAACGTAACGTCCGTCCCACTTAACTCGAAACTTAAAGTTCTTGTAGGGATCGAAACGTTGCGCATTCACGCTGAATTGAGCCATCACGTCCTCCTTAGAAGTGCTGATTAGCGAAAAGAGTTAGTCCTCTAGGTTTCGATCTGTCCGGCCATCTGCTGAATCTTGAGCACGACAAACTCAGCCGGCTTGAGTGGTGCAAAGCCGACGAGAATGTTGACAATGCCCAGATTGATATCGTTTTGCGTTGTGGTTTCCTTGTCACACTTCACGAAGTAGGCTTCGCGAGGAGTGCGTCCCTGAAACGCTCCTTGCCTGAACAAGTTCTGCATGAACGCACCAACGTTCAGTCGAATCTGCGCCCACAACGGTTCATCGTTTGGCTCGAACACAACCCACTTGGTTCCGCGGTAGAGACTTTCTTCAATGAAGAGCGCCGTTCTTCGGACTGGAATGTATTTCCATTCGGAGGCAAGTTGGTCCGCGCCCTGTAACGTTCGAGATCCCCATACGACGCGCCCGATGATCGGAAACGCCCGCAGGCAGTTCACGCCTAATGGATTCAATTCACCGTTTTCATCGTCGGTCAGCGAAACGCTCAGTTGGGGCACACCAACCAGTGTCGCGTCTTGTCCGGCAGGAGCTTTCCAGACTCCCCGCTGCGCGTCGGTCCGAGCAAAAACTCCCGCGACTGCGCCGCATGGCGCAAACTCTTCCAGCTGGTTGTCGTGCAATGGATTCAATTCACGTAGACGTGGAAAGAAGAGCGCTGCATAGTTGCTGCGCGTACCAACGAAATCAGTCGTTGCATCGGTGAACTGATCACGAGCAGTTTTCTTGGTGGTCCACGAGCTGGGAGGATCGACTATCAGGAACGCGCGACGGTCTTCGCAATAACTTGCCGCGGCGCCGATGAGAGCGGTTGAAACGTCGGACGTGAACGAGAACGGCGGAATGCATAACAAGTTGAACAAATCAGTCTTTTCCAGTGCGAACAACCCTCTCTTGTTTGCCTGAAAACCTGCGCCGTCAAACTGGGCTTGAGTGACATCACCACCGTCGACGCTTGTCGATGCTCTGACTGGCGTTTGTGTACCAGGTCCCGGTGGACTACCCGGCGGGCTGCTCGGTGTCACCGTTTCCAGTGGACGACCTGACGGGGTGAGGAAAACGCCGGAATTATCTTTCGGAATTCGAACGAGACCGGATCCCTGCGCCAGTACACGACCGACAAACCTCGCGTTGCTTGGACTCACCGAGACGTTCAGAAACCTTTCGCTGTTCAGAACCTGGTTCGTGTTCGGATCAACTTCCTGGATAGTGAGGTTGAACAAACTCGCATCGGGATTCGGAGAGTTCTTATCTTTGGTGTCGTGGTCCACCATTGCTACTAAGCGCGATCCCCATGCACCGGGACTAGCTGCGTCAACAAGAAGATTGTCACCCGGTGGATTCGATGAAGGGGGACTTCCTGGTTCGGACGGTAACGTTATCCGAGCGGTGGTCGCTCCGTTGTGAACGCGCACGATCACCGCCTGGCTGCCGCCGTTGAAATAGAAGTCGCGCACGGCGAAACTCATCGGGCTCAGGAGTGACAAGCTTCCGAAATTTCGCTCGTAGTCACCAAAGCTGTTGATGATGATTGGTTCATCAATATCACCACGCTCGGCGCGTCCGATGAACGCCGTGATGGAAGTAGCAACACCGGTGATGGTGTGAACACCGCTGGGAATTTCCTCGACATAAACACCCGGATAAGTAAGTGTGGCTGGCATTAACCTTCCTCCTTAATACGGCCTCGTTGCCCCGTGTTGTCTGAAAAGACGGTCACGGACTTTTCAGGTCATTCGAGTTTTTCTCTGACTGCTGAAGACCAAGAGTCGTAATTCGATATGAGATCTGCGCGTCTTTGCCATGATGTTCACTAATCAGTTTGGCTTCGATCAGTTCTTGAAGTGCCTTCCTGATGGCAGCAGTACGCGGCGCAAGCTGTTCTCGCGGCAACCACCACTGACTGATTCCGTCGACAGTGTCTTGCGCTTCCGGGTTTCTGCGCAGGTAATCCAGAATGGCCTGCGCGGTGTCAGAAAGATGAGCTTCATGCATCAGACTGGCTGCTGACTTGATCCTGAACAGAGAGTGTTCGGAGCAAACACAAGGCCAACGAAAACCAGCTGTGATTTGAAAGGCAAAGGCCTAGCGGGGTGGACTTTTTTCTCCTGATGTTTGTGAGGAAGGCAGTGAGTTGATGTGGTTTTGGAGGGTTTAGCGCTAGGACAAAAATGTCATAGCGTTGAGTGAATAGGTCCTATAGGTCTTATAGGTCTTATTTGCTATGAGGCTGTCTCTCTGAACCGTGCGACGTCGATCTGGTGTTTTTGAATAAGTTGCCAGAACGCCCTGCGGTTCTTCTGCGCGACCTGAGCGGCGCGGGTGATGTTGCCACGGCAAACTGACAACACACCTTGAATGTAATTCTTTTCAAAGCGTGCGATTTCCTTGGCCTTTGCCTCCTGAAGCGACTCGCGACGCCGGTCCAACTCTGAGTTTGAAAGCAACAAATCGCCAACCTCAATCCTACTTCCGCTACATGAGACCGTCGCCCGCTCAATCGCGTGTTCAAGTTCGCGTACATTTCCCGGCCAGCGGTATACCATCAGCAGGTGCAGGGCCTCTTCTGAAAAACCGGAAATACTCTTTTCACATTCCCGTGCATACTTCACTAGAAAATGGTCTGCCAACAAGGGGATGTCTTCGCGTCGTTCTCGCAACGGAGGTAAAGCGATCGGGATGATGTTCAGTCGATAAAACAAATCCTGGCGGACCTTCCCATGACCGACCGCCTCCTCAAGATCCGCGTTACTGGCCGCAATCACTCGCACGTTGGCCTGTTTCATTTTTGGTGAACCCAGGGGTCGATATTCTTTTTCCTGCAGAAAACGCAGCAGCTTCACCTGGGCAAGCACAGGCAAGCAATCGATCTCGTCGAGAAACAGGGTACCGCCGTTCGCCTCTTCGATCAGGCCGGTCTGTAGACTTACAGCGCTGGTGAATGCCCCTCGTTCATGTCCAAAGAGTTCATTCTCAACCAGGTCCGCCGGTATTGCCCCGCAGTTGACCGGCATGAATGGTTGACCTGCCCTTGGACTTGAATAGTGGATAGCTCGCGCATATAGCTCTTTGCCGGTGCCTGTTTCCCCGGTCAACAACACATTCGCCTTCAAATGTGCGATTTGAGCAATCTTGTCGACCTGCTCGATGAACGTCGGACTTTCGCCAATAAGGACCTTGGGTTGATTCTTTATCGGAAGTCGATTTGGTGCGACAGATGGCCCAAGCAGTTTCCATACACGCGCAAGAACTTCACCACGTTTCAAAGGCCAGGTTACAAAATCGCTACACGAGTCTTTGGCAAGTTCGAATACGTCGTCCGGAGCCTCGCCATCAATCACCAGGATCAAAGGAGCAATCCTGGAATCGCACAACAAAGAGAGTGTTCTGATTGACTGTTGTGAATCGGACGCTTTGACTACAACAAAAATCAGATCGGGTCTGAGGTCTTTGACGGTCGCTACGAAATCATGTTGGTGCTGAATTAATTGGAGACTCACATGTGAAGCGAGCGCGTCGAGTAGTGAGGAATAGAGATCGAGGCTGGCCTGATCGTCGACCAGGAGGGCAAGCTTTCGTTTCATAGATCACCGCACTTTGCGTTACAGACACCGGGAGGTCGACGCACATTCGGAAGAGTTATGGGAACTTCAGGTGCATCGAGAATTAAACGGGGGAATTCCGTTTTCTCACTGCGAAATTCTTGACGACGTTGCGTAATCCTACGCAAGATGAGACGCGCCAATATTTCAATTTTTCGGACTTACGAGGATTTGTGTTCGGGGCGGATGGACTCTACTCCAGCGGTAAACAGAGTGTCAATCAAAACATTCAAGGCCTGACCTGGTCTCTCTGTGCTGCCTCTGTGCCCTCTGTGTCTCGGTGGTGAGTGTCGATGAGAAGAACGTTAATCACTACAGAGACACAGAGGACGCAGAGGAAGCACTGAGAAAACCGCAGATCGATAACCAACCACATTGACAAAGCCCAGGGTTCGGAAAACCTAACACGTTGATTTCAGTATTAGTCATTCGCAAATGTCCTTCGAACGATTCAATCGAAACTACTGGATAAGGGAGATCGACGAGGCTATCTCGACATCCGATCCGTCACTCTCGAACCGTCGAATCACCGCCGTTCACTTTCGTCTCTCACAAGTGCTACGCGAAGTGACGGGCGATGATGCAGGCGCAAACTTTCACACCTGGGCTGGCTGGGCTCGAGGAAGGCCGGCGTCACAATTCGTCAGGAAGATCTAGCGGAAGCACTTCGAAACGCAACGGTGGTTTCAGGCATTGTTGGTTTTCTTGTCGGATTGATTGCGTCATGGTTGTCGATAAAAATCTGGCTAACGTCATTTCACTGGACTGTCATTCCAGTACCGGCACTGTTCGGAATGATTTGTGGCGCCTTTACCGGACGCTGGATTGCTACCTACAGTCGCCGGGAAGCCTCGCGAGTGATTCTCGACGGAGCTCTTCATCGTGAAGTCTCTTCAGTCGGCCAGGCTGATTCACCTAAACCAGAGGATGCATGATTCTTCTTTGGAGCTGCTTCCTCTTTCACCGGTTTGAGATACCTGAAGACTTTCCATCCTAAAATAATCGCCACGATTATTCCGAGGATGAGCCACGCCAGGTTTCCGAGAATTTCAGCCAGGTACTGAACACGATCACTGAATGTATAACCAAGCATTACATACAGCACTACCCACAACACTTCGCCAGTGACGCCCCAAAGTGTGAAGTGACTCCAAGGGTAACGTGTAATTCCACTCGTGACGTTTATCCATGGTCCAAGTTCTGTAATGAGCCAACGGCTGAAGAAAATTCCGGCTCCGCCCCACTTTTTAGACAACGCTTCCGCTTTCTCAATCTTCTCGGCCCCACCAATACGAGTAGTAATGCGATTAACCAATCGCCGTCCTCCCCAGCGAGACAAACCATATCCAATTTGATCGCCAAGAATCGCCGCTGTGCTTGCTGCGAGCATCACTGAAGCCAACTTAAGTTCACCCTGACGTGCGAACGAACCCGCAGCTACCAAAACGAAACTGACCGGTAGCGGCAGACCGATTGACGCCACGAAGATGACACCAAACAAAACCGGTACTCCGTAGAGAGTAAGTGCCGCGAGGATTTGATCGGTGAGACTCATTTACCCGACTCCTTGCCCGGCGGATCTTTGGGTGGTGGCAATGGGGGCGGGTAAGGCGGTCGCGCGTGAATAATCGCGTCCATCAGAATCGCCTTGACTTCATCCATCGAACGGCCCTGCGATGAAGCAATGTCACGCAACGGTCTTTTGTCCGGCGGCTTGTGCGGCAAACCGAGGGCTAAGAAAAGCACGTGAGGAGGCACGTGGTAGGAGTGGGCCACGTATTCAACATTCATCCACTCTTTAATGGGTTCGTCCGCATGGTAGTGCCAATATATCGCCGGCGTGATTGTCCGAACCGCAAAGTACGCAGTTGCTGCCAGAACTAAGACGAACGCAACAACTACTGACCACTGTTGTTTCGTGAGTTTCTGCATTTATCCAGGTTCGATCTCTTTTCGTGCAGGTTCGCGTGCCTTCGTGGATAGTCTGCCATGGAGATCAAGCGATCCACGAAATCTCACGAACTAACACTAAGAAGGCCGAAATCCAGTTCTAAGTCCCTATTCACGATTCACCATTCACGACTAACAAAACTTAGTTCCCTTCACCACCGGATCAACCATCGGATACGGGTTGTAACGACCCGACAAGTCGCACGCGAAGACAATTCGATCTGTTGCCTCGTCGTTGTTTTGATCCACCAGGCGAATCTCAAGTGAGTGCTCACCTTTGTCGAGATCTTCACCCGGAATTGAAAACTTCCAGGTTAGGTCACCGTTCGACTGCATATCAGTCCATTCGCCACCGTCAATGCGTGATTGAGCGGAAGTAATCGGCACGTTAGACCAGGCACGCGCTCGACCTTCAGCCGGACCCGTAACGATGTGTGCGGCTTTGGTTGCGAGAATGACTCGACGTGGATGTGTGATTAGTGCGATTGGTCCGCGTTGATCGGTCGTGCGATAGGTGAGCGCTAAGTCCTCTTCATCGAGATGCACGATTGCATAACCTGCAGAACCGCCCTCTGGATCACCTATGGACCTCGTTGCGACGTAGACGTTGCGTCCATCATTCGCCATCTGGTCATAGTGTGTGTGCCCGGAGAAATGCGCGGCGATCGGCCGCGTCTGCATTATCTCCCGCCACTCTTCCAGACCCGGTCCGGCGTAATCTTCCCAAACCTGAAACGGGTAATTGTGCTGAAAAACTACTACACGCTCATCACGTGCAGCGGCTGCATCAACTTCATATTGAAACCAGAGTACCTGCTCATCGCTCATCCCGAGCGGTCGATACTGATTGGTATTCAGAAGGATGAATCGAAACCCTCTTACCGAAAAAGCTTTATACGTCGCGCCAACATTCGCCTGGTAAGAATGACAACCCGGATCGTGATGAGCATCGTGATCCCCAACCAGCGCGTGAAACGGCATCTTCAATCGATCTGTTACATCCTTGAACAGGTCCCACTCGTTTTCACGCGCGTGCTGCACATTATCTCCGGCAAATTGCACGAAATCAGGCCGAATCAGTTCATTGACTTCGTTGGTCATCCAAAGGGCTGTTTGATAGTTCGGGCGGTCAGGTGTTTCCAGGTGCAGGTCTCCTGGCCAAACGAACGTGACGGGGTCGTTCTTCATAGCTTAGGCTCCGATGGTTGTCGCATCGGCGCTTCGTACAAGTTCAGCGAAGACGCCATTCTTTTCGACCAGCTCATCGAATGTACCTGCTTCGGCAACTCGACCCTGGTCGAAAACAAAGATGCGATCAGTTTGGTTGAGTGTAGTGAGACGGTGGGCGACCATGATCACTGTATGCGATTGGCGCGCGTTGTCGATTGCAGCACGAACGCGGCGTTCACTGATGTTGTCGAGCGCAGACGTGCCTTCATCGAGAATTAATACAGGCGGATTCTTGAGAAACATCCGAGCGAGCGCGATGCGCTGTCGCTGGCCTCCGGAAAGGTTACCACCACGCTCAGTCAATGGACTGTCATAACCATCCGGCATCAAAAGAATCTCTTCATGAATGTGAGCCTGGCGTGCTGCATCTTCGACCTGTTTCCTCGTTACCTCGCCACATCCGTAGGCGATGTTTTCGGCGACCGTACCCGCAAAAACAAACGGCACCTGGCTGACATATCCGATTGCTTTCCCGATATCCTCGCGAGACAAAACGTTGATAGGTACACCACCGACCAGCACTTCACCTGCCGCGGGGTGAATCAATCGCAACATGCAACGAAGCCAGGTCGACTTCCCAGAGCCTGACGGACCAGCAATGCCAATCGTCTCTCCCTGGCGAATCTGTAACGTTAATCCGTTAAGTATTCGACGGGACTCTCCATCGGGCGTTTTGTAATCAACGACGAGATCATGGCAATCGAGCAAAGGAATACTGCCGTCTAACTTTGGCGCCCGCAGCGTAACGACTCCATACGACTGATCGAGTGGTTGGCCCAACATCTTTAGCAACACACTGACCTGGATGCTGCTGTCGTAGGTCTCATCGAGAATGCGATGCACCTCTTTGAGCGGCTTCATCGTATTCAGGAAAAGGTTGGAAAAGATCAGAATCTTACCAAACGTGATTTCCCCATTTGCCGCGAGCACAATCGTAAAGCCGATAATGATGACGTGAAACACCCCTTCGTTCACCGCCTTCATCCAATCGAATCGAGCCATGGCGAGCTGGTGTTTTAATTCCCGGCTGCTCCGTGATTCAGCGGCGTTTTGAACTCGTGCGACTTCAAGCGGGTAGGTATTCGCAGCGCGGATATATTCAAGCCCACCAAGTTGTTCCACGACCGTGCCGTCGAGACCCTCCTTCGCTTGCAACAGCGCCAGGCGAATTCCTTTTTGAGACTTCACTTGCCAAACCGTAATCAGGATCGACACCGGTACGACGCAAAACATGATCAGTCCGACGCGCCATTCCTGCTGGATCGCTGTGCCCACTGCAAAGGCGGCCATCAACACTGCAGGCACAAAATCGCTGAAGGTAACCTTGAGAAATTTGACAAAACCTTCGACGCTTCGAGAAATGCGGCCGTGCAATGATCCAACACGTTCACGAGCCAAGGCGCCCAGGTCGATTTTTAAGAGATGACCAACCAGACGGATCGTCATGTTTCGCTCGATGCGAGAGTTTGTCCGACTAACAACCCACCTGCGTAGAAGTTGCAACGATTCCTTGACGAGGTAACCGCCAGCCAGGATCAGTAACGCGGTGAAGACAAACCCGGTCCACTGCGATGCCGGAGTTCCGGCAAAACCAATCACGCGATCAAAGAAGTAACCGATCAGTACAGCGATACCGGTGTCAACCGCTGCGGCTACCGCGCTAATCGCCACGCCTGCACCGAAACCGATTTTGTCGGCACGGGAGACCAGACTCCACAGTTGTTTCCTGTGCGTCCAAACGCCACCAACATTTCCCAAGAACGACTTCTCTTCCTTCGGCATAACTTTCAAGATCGAACGAAGGTGAAATAGAGAGCATAAAAACCGAGCATGAACAGCGAGAACGGCAAACCAAAAGCAAGGTATCGCTTGAACGTAATGGCGTGTTCCGGATCATTAAACCGCTGGCTTTCTTCGGCCAGGATGATTCCCGCGGACGCCGCTGTGACGATCGAACTGCTACCGGCGCAGATGCCGCCACCCAACGCCCATGCTGCGGAGTGCGACGGATCAAGTTGCTGGATTGACTGCGATACGGCAGTTGCCCAAGATGCTGCTTCAGTAAAAGTGGTGCCGAAATACCCGGTGACTGCAATGACCCAGGGCGCTGCCTTGGCAGCGATTAATTCCTCGTACAGCGTTTTGCCGATCCACGAGTTCGATACGCAACCAGCCAGCACAAATATCGCCGCAAAAGTCAGGTAGACCTCAAAGCCCAATGAAGTAAGCGTTTGAAAGCGATGCTTGCTTCGTTCGAGCAATACCGCGACTACGATCGTGCTTGCGCCAATCGCGATTGCCAGAGAGTCAAACACTACGTGGAGAACGATGAAGCAGAGCAACAGTCCCAAACCAACGATTAGCAAGCGATGATCGATTGCCAGATCGGCCTTCGCTTTTTTCCAATCGGCCGCAGTCTGAGCAATCTCCAATGTATAGAACGGCACCTGAGCTGAACCTGCTTGACGACTGCGACGGCTAAGTGAACGTTGAGTCAGCACGACAGTCGCTACAATCAGCGTCGCCAGCACGATGAGGTTGGCCGGTAGCACCTCGCGCATGAAGTCGCCGGCCTGCAGTCCCCATGTTGCAGATTCAATGATGTTGGGTGTGTCTCCCCATTTAGTCGAGAAGCCTCCCAGATTGCTGGCGATGAGTGCGGCGCTAAGGATCCAACGAGACGGCACCTGGTACGACGCGCACAGTCGGATGATCACCGGAGTCATGATCAGAATTGAAGTTACGTTGTGCATCAAGCCCGCGGTGACGTAGGTGGCAACCAGGAGGATGACGATCATCAACGGTGTCGTCAGTCGCGGGTACTTCAATCTGACTTTGCCAAGTTGATGGCCCAGCCAGGCAGCAATCCATTTGAATCCTTGTGATCTTTCGATCATGTGAGCGGGAATGGCGACCGCTGTAAAAAGAACCGTGATGTTGGCATAGTGCTCGAATCCGCTGCGAAGGATTGGCAGAGCGCTATGCCACTGAATAACAAGGAAGGTTAAACTGACGAGACTCATCGCCAGAGGCAGTGGGACTTCGTACTTTGTCATCGCAAAGAATGCGCTGAATAAAAGTACGAGCATCAGAACACCAGCCGGCAAAGTCATCTGCCAACCGGTTCCTAAAGTGGGTGCAGTTGTGTTGGCCTCGTGCGCCTGAGCGAGAACGGTAACGCACGAAATTGAAAGGAAGACCAGCACGCCAAGCATCGGGGGAAGGCGTAATGGAATTTTCATATAAATGAGACCTGGCCAGTCGGTTTTATCTCAACATCCTTTGGATTTTGATGTGGGCGAAGATGTGGAATAAGGCGAATACCTGGAATCGACAGCGAAGCTTCGACAACTTCGGCGATATCAACGTCAAGATACAGGCTGCCACCCTCTCGAAATGCCTCGAAAACAAGGGCCCGCAGCTCCTGTGCTTTCATACGACACGCGCGCGTTCCCTTCACTGCGATGTCACCGTATTCATGTAACGAGCCGTGCAGGGTGATCTCGCCTGGTTGCAGGAACGTAACGTCCGCTACAGGCAGGAATAGCTCTGGTAGATGAGGTGGCAGTGGCAGAATCAAGCCAACCTTCTGACCTTTACAGGCTTGAAGGATAGAACTGTTTCTTTTGAATTCGAGTAAGCGCAGGTGCACGCTGATGGCGTCGAACGCCAGGTCAACGGGAATGTTCTCGGCTTCCAAAAGGCGAAGTCGCTCTACTGCCTCGGGAGCGCCATACTGCGTTGCGTACTTGAGTAGATCGGAAGTCGATTTTACTTTTTCGGTTTCCATCAGCACGCTCAAGACTTCGAGCAAGCCAACTTCATCTTTTGGGTGTTCGGGAGAAGTGGGGGTCCTATTTTCGTCGTTCATAAGATGGTTGGGACTGGGAATTTTGTGTGCAGCATTATTCGAAAACCGTGCTCAAGGCGTCAAGGAATTTTGGTTAGTCCGATAAACTTCAGTTTGTCGGTCTCCAGAATGACGCTTGTCGAATCGGACCTATACGACTTATTCGACCAATAACAAGCTAAACCGACAAACTGAAGTTTATCGGACACTCGCGGCGCGGTCCTCCAATACAACTCCGAGCACTCCCGCCTTGAATCCATCGATGCGTATTCGTTTACCATTTCTTAGAACTTCAATCCATCCGCCCGGGAACTTACCGGCAAATACCCAACCATACGAACTTGTCACTTGTCTTCCATTGCTCGCTACCAGTTGATCCCCCGGCTTTAGTTCTGCAGACCTGGGTTGTTCCGCAGGTGGCGCAATCTCTGTAATGATGACGTTGATTGTTCCAACCACGGTGCCATCGCTGCGTGTGTGCGTCACCGTTTGAAAGTTACCGCCCGAGAACCTTGCTTCGCGAATGCTGAAACCGACGCGTTTTTCGTCAAACCCGGTTTCATAAATCCGTTCGCGCTGCTCAATAAAATCAAAACTCTCTTCGTAACGCGCTGCATTGCCAGTCGTAATGAATGACAGCGGCTGTCGATTTGCATCACAGATCTGACGGATGCGGCGTTTCTTTTTGCCGTTCGTTTGCCACTCGGTATCGATGCGAATGATCGGGCCACCGGCCGAAGCCGCATCAGTGACGGTGTCCCATTCCGTCGTAACTCGCCCGTTCTCGTCGTAAATGACATCCGTCATCGTGAACGGAAGCTCTGTTGTAGTAACGAGCTGTCCCTGGGCATCTTCAAAACGCGAGACCGCCCGCCGTGCACGACCTTGATCGTCGAATTCCGGCTCACTGACGTAACGGTAGTAACTGAAGCGTGTTGGATCGTGCTCATCGAGAGCCTGTCGCTTTAGAACTCCAGTCACATCAAACTGTGTAATTAGCCTGTGATAACCAGACTTGTTGTAAGTTTTGTTCCCGGCGGCGTCGAAATAGGTTTGTTCAATTTGTAATCCTTTTTCATCGGAGGTGTACTTCCAGCGTGAGATGGCGTAGCCGGATTCGCCGGTGATCGGAGTTCCGTTTTGATCCAGCGCCTTCTCTTCAATGACATTGCCAGCTAAATCATTCTGCATCGCGTTGTGTTGCGAGTTTGAACCTGTGTAGGTGACGTCTGAGGGATGTCCAAATTGGTCATAGCGAAATTCTGTTTTGTTAACGTCGTTAAGACTACCGGCCTTGGATTGCTGAAGCGTTCGCTGCATTACTTCGCCGTTTTCATTCCGCTTTATTTCTGTTCTGAACCAATCGCCTTTCGCGCCATCCTTGCCATAACTGGTAACACGGATCGCGTTTCCGGCAGAATCGTATTCGGTCACCATCGACGAAACTCCATTCCATGGTGCAGGTTGTCCCTTCGCGTCCAGGAACTCGAACACAGTCGAACTTCCCCAGTTCACTGTGTAAGCAATAAGACCAAGGCGATTCGGTATTGGCTGTCCATCTGAGCCCAAATTCGTAACTCTTGTGATTCTTCCCTGGTCGTCTCGGTCCAGCTTGTAACCATAGACTCCTTCACCATTGGTCCCAGGATTTCCCGACGCATTGAAGAAAGTGATTTTCACGTCACGGCCTTTAGCGTCGCGTTCAAATTCCAGGTGTGAGGCTCCCTGTCGAGTGGCAGATTCGAAGCCACGAAAATTTACGAAGCGGGCACGAGTAGTTTGCGATGAATTATTGGCGCGATCGTAGATCATTCGCCAGTTCACCTGACCATTTCGATCACGGCTGGTGGCTTCAAGAGCCACATTGTTCTCAACAACAAAGTCGACGCTTGAACTCTCCGGCAGCTTCTCTGCGTTAGGTAGCGACCCTGTGATGCTCTCAACGTAAATCGGAATTACTTCGTCTAACAAAACTCTGCGAAGCACCGCCGGATTGCCACGAGCATTCAGCACTTCCACTCTCGTGACTGGACCAAACCGGCCTCGCCTGGTTAGTCGCGCATAAGCGGCCGAGTGTGACGCCTTATCCAAACCGATCTCTTCGACTGGTTCCAGGAATCCGTTCTTCCAGTCGACCCGTTTTGCATAAATGAAGTGTGGACGGAAGTAGAGTTCCCAACGTACAAGAACCGCCGCCGCAATGATCAACAGCAGCGCCGCGGCTGCGGTCCCCATAAACTTCCATGGATGGCGTCTGACCCACCTCGCCGCGTTACTCAACTTGTTTGGCGGTCTTGCATGAATTGATTCGTCATCAATAAAGCGCTGCAAATCGTCAGCGAGCGCTGCCGCACTCGCATAGCGATTCTTCGGCTCCTTTTGCAGACACTTCATACAAATGGTTTCAATGTCGCGCGGGATGCCAGGGTGATGCCATGCAGGTGAGACCGGATCTTCGGTTAGCACGCGAACCGTCAGAGCTATGTCACTGTCGTCTGGAAGAAACGGAGGACGACCGGCGAGCATTTCATAGAGAATCGTACCGAGCGAATAAATGTCAGCTGCTGGTCCAACGTGCCGGCTGTTTCCCTTGGCTTGCTCAGGCGCCATGTAAGTTGGCGTTCCGATAACAGCACCGGTACGAGTCAGTTTGCTGTCGTCGTTAAGACGCTTGGCAATTCCAAAGTCGGCAATTTTAGGGACGCCATCCGGCTCCATCAAAATATTCGCCGGTTTCATGTCGCGATGGACAACACCGCTTTCGTGAGCAGCGTGTAGCGCTCGAGCCACACTGCTCAACAGTTCGGCTGCTTCGTGAGGTGTTGGCAATTTCTTCCGCAGTTGATCGGCAAGTGATCCGGCTTCAACATATTCCATTGAGAAGAATGGAACGCCTCCGTGTTCACCTACTTCGTAGATCTCCGCAATGTTGTTGTGATTAATGCCGGCTGCGGTTTGAGCTTCTTCGAGAAACCGTTTGAGCTCGTCAGCGCCATAGTGCCCGGTCAACATCTTGAGCGCGACATGTCGATTCAGGTCGATCTGACGTGCAAGGTAGACAACCCCCATCCCACCGCGACCGAGCTCACACTCGATCTGATAACCACCAAATTCCTTGATTGGAGGTTTTGGGGGTGGTGGTGGTTTTGGTGGATCTTGTTCAGTGCGATCAGGCATTTGATTGAGAACGACGAACAGAAATCTGGCAGGCGTGTGGCGAATCTCGGACCTTGAATCGCTCGGGCGCGAAATGATTGCGCGGGATTAATCTGGTGCAAATCAGCCTGCTGGGCGATCTCGGGATCAGACCGTCGCTAAAAGATGTGTCGCTTGAGTTCGTGATTACCCGAGTAATGTGGCGATAGTTTAAGTCTCGAGCTAAGTGATTTCAAACCTCGAACGCCCGGTATCGGAATGTTTAAAGACACCCCATGCTTTAGCTTGGGGCGTATCAATTTCCACCTACAAACGTCACTTCCCATGTTCCACGCAGTTTTCGATTGCCGGGCGCGCGGAACAGGCGTTTGAGTATTTGATGAACTTGATTCCGCGCGCCCGGCAATTGAAAACTGCGTAGAAGCATAAAATAGCAATGCTTGTAGGTGGAAATTGATACGCCCCAAGTTAAAGCATGGGTGTCTATCGTCACCTGGTATTCGGTTTCCCGTTGGTCGTATTAGCCTAAGTCCATTTCTGAATGGAGTTCTGCAGAGCTAGAGAGGCAGCCTCAGTCGCGCTTCGCAGCCACGGGCTCGGGCACGATTCTCAAGAGACAAGGAGCCACCATGCGCCTCAGCGATTTGTCTCGAAAGCACCAAACCGATCCCGGAACCTTCTGCCTTCGTCGTAAAAAACGGGACGAATAGGTTAGCCGTACTAGCGAGCCCTGGACCTTCATCACTAATCCAAACTTCGACGTTTCCATTCTTCTGACGCCAACCTACTTCAACGCTCCCTTTCGTCTCCATTGATGCGTCAACAGCGTTTCGGATCAGATTGATTAGCAGTTGCTCCAACTGCACATCGTCGCCTTTAACGATTAACTCCGGTCCCTGGGCCACCGTCACGGGTAGTCGTGTTTCAAGACTGGCCACGCGAGCAACCAGGGATCCAATGTTCAGTGCTTCAAAGCGGGGTTGAGGCAGCCGCGCGAGCTTGGAATAAGACTCAACAAATCGCGCTAAGGAATCAGCGCGTGAAGAAATGACCTCAAGCCCGCGGTGCATGTCGTCGTGCCAATCAGTGGGTTTGGGCTCACGATCCATCAATGCAGCAAGGCTACCCGCCACAGACTTGATCGGCGCGAGTGAGTTGTTCAACTCATGACCCAGCACACGCAACAGGCGTTGCCACGCAGTACGTTCTTCTTCGCGAAGTGTTTGACTGAGATCTGTCAGTACCAACAACTGGTGCTGCGCGCCACCTTCTCGAAATGTGCTACGGCGAATGTCCCAACGCCCCACACCGCCCGGAAAGACCATTTGCATAGTGTATGGACCACCGCCCTCAGGCGACTTGAAACAGACAGTTAGTCCAAGTTCGTCGCTAGTACGGCCAAGCAAACGCGCCGATGGTTGAGCCAAAAGTTTTTCACCTGCGCGATTAACTAAACGCAGCCGTTGTTCTCCATCAAACGCAAAGACCGCGACATCGATTTCTGCCATTACTGTGCGTAACAGTGCTGTCGCTTCCATCGCACCGAGTCGCTGTTCGCGAAGCGTTTGGCCGAGATCGTTCACCTCGAGCATCACTTCGCCGAGCGCATCGCCGGATGTCGCGCGACGTCCGCGAATCGAGTAGTCGCCTTCTCTGATCGCTGCGAGGATGTTTGAAAGCGTTTGCAGCGGGCGAATAACACGTTGCCGCAGGTTCAGAGATACTGTCAGCCACACAATGACCAACAGGAGATCCACGGTCCATTGAATCTGAGCGGAGTAACCGTTTAGCCAGAGAAGCAGTGCGGAAAGAGCGACAGCGGGAAAGCCGGCTGCCAGTGCAAGCAATGTGACGCGGCGCTCGAACTTAATACGGCCACGTTTGAGCCCCGGATCGAGCGAAGGAATTGTTGAGGTGTGTTTCGACTGTTTTGCGGGCGTGCTCACGTGGCAATTCTAACTTGCTGGGGGTCTTGAGGTCTTGGGTGGAATAGGTCGAATTGGTCGTATAAGTCTTATGGGTCGTATAGGTGCTATAGGTCCTATTCACGACAACCCGTACTTCTGCAGCCTGCGATAGAGTGCACTGCGACTCAGTCCAAGCGCTTCAGCCGCGCGGTTCGCATTCCCTTCAAATCGCGCCAGTGCTTTCTTAATCAACAAACGCTCGGCATCTTCCAAACTCATCTCTTCCAGTTGCGCTGTGAGTCGAGCCTCGGGTGTGGCCTCCAATGCCAGATCGAACGCTGTCACAACATTTCCCGCACTCATCAGTACCGCGCGTTCAATCACATGATCCAGCTCGCGAACGTTGCCGGGCCAGCGATGTTCACTTAGTGCATCATAGGCCTCTGGCGTCAAGCCCATGATTGGCCGACGATAACGTTCGCGATGTACTCGGAGAAAATGATCGGCCAGGACCGGTATGTCGTCTGAGCGATCTCGCAAAGGCGGCAACTTGATCTCTACCGTGTTGAGTCGAAACAGAAGGTCCTGACGAAACTTCCCCTGCGCGACGTCTGCTTGCAAATCTGCGTTTGTCGCAGACAACAAACGCACATTGACTCTCTGCGTCTTCGACGAGCCGACACGCTCAAACTCTCCTGTTTCCAGCACACGGAGGAGTTTGGCTTGGAGGTTCAACGGAACATTTCCTATTTCATCAAGGAACAAAGTGCCGCCATCGGCGAGTTCAAATCGTCCAACCCTATCGCTCTTCGCATCCGTAAAAGCGCCCCGCACATGACCGAACAATTCACTCTCGAACACGCCTTCTGCCAACGCACCGGCATTCAATGAAATCAACGGCTTCGACCTTCGCGATGAAATCGAGTGCAGCACACGCGTAATAACTTCCTTGCCCGTTCCGTTTTCGCCTGTGATCAAAACGTTGGCGTCCGCTGGACCAATCCTTTCAACAACTTTTAGTACCGCTTTCATCGCCGGCGACTCGGCAACAATTTGCGGCAACTCAGAAGACGATTCGCCGACGCTATCACGAAGAGCAATATTCTCGGCTTCCAGACGACGGCCTTTTCTCAGCGCCTCGGAAAGCTCGACATGCGTTCGCAGTATTGTGAGCAGACGCGCGTTGTCCCAGGGTTTTTGGATGAAGTCGCGTGCGCCTCGCCGCATCGCTTCGACCGCCAGATCGACGCTGCCCCACGCCGTCATCACAACCACGGGAAGCGTCGGATCAACCGACCGGATTCGCGCGAGCAAGTCCAACCCTTCGGCGCCGGAGGTTGTGTCGCGTGCATAGTTGAGATCGATGAGCACGACATCGAACTCCTGCGAATCTATTGTCTTCAGTACATCGGCAGGGGAGGCGGCCGTCTCAATATCGAAGCCTTCACCCTTTAAGAGGAGCCGAATTGCGGCCAGGACATCGGCCTGATCATCTGCAACAAGAATTCGAGGCATTATAAGATTTTAGATTTTTGAGTTTTAAGTTTTGATTGGTCTTTTGTCTTAAGCCTTTGGTTTTGGTCTGATCTACTTTGGACGTTGGACTTTCAACGTTGGGACTTCCTAACCCATGGTATTGATTTTCGCCGAATTATCCAAAGACCAAACGCACTTTGGACAGTCAAGGTTCAAAGCCAATCAAAAATCAAAACTCTAAAATCAAAGATCACAATTCCCTTCATTCACAACGAAGAGCGGTCATTGGATTGACTTTCATCGCGCGACGGGCGGGCAAGTAACAGGCAAGCAAAGCAACCAGAAACATTCCCAGAGCAGCTACGCCAAAAGTCAGAGCATCTATCGGCTTAACCTCAAACAACACTCTCGCCATAAGTCGCGTCAACACAAATGCGCCAGCCAACCCGATACCGATGCCGATAGAGATGAGGAAGAGTCCGTGATGCAGAATCAACTTCAAAACGTCGCGGGCACTTGCTCCTAAAGCCATGCGGACACCAATCTCCCGGGTCCGTTGCGTCACCGAATAACTGACGACGCCGTATATCCCAATCAGTGCCAACACCAACGCAAGACCCGCAAAGACACCAAGCAGGAACATTCCAAACCGTCGCTCCGCTACTGATTGCGCGACCAACTCCTTCATCGTGCTGACGTTCGAGACCGCGAGATTACTATCAAGCTCGCGTACTTTTGCCCGGGCCAACGTTATCAGTCGTTTTGGATCGGACTTCGTTCTGATCACCACGACTGGTCCAAACGGTGGCGACGTGTTTGTGTGGTAGTAGATTTCCGGGCGCGGTTCGACGTCTAATGCCAGGTGTCGCACATTCCCTACGACGCCGACAATTGTTTGCCACTGTGTTTGTTGTCCGCTCGAGGTTGCGGTGCTAATACGCTTGCCGACCGGATCCTCGTTGGACCAAAAACGCTTGGCCATTGCCTCGTTGATCAGAACATAGCCGGAGTTGTTGATAACGTCCTGCTCAGTTACCAGCCGGCCTCGTAGCAATGGAATTCCCATCGCTTCAAAATAGTTTGTACTCGCGCGACGAAAATCGATCTCAGGGCGCTCTGAGATTTGCACATTACGGCCCTCAATACTTAAGAACGTCGTCACGTTGTTCATCGCGCTCTGCAGAGGAAGCCTGGTGACGAAACCTACCGCGGTCACATCAGGCATCGACTTGAGATTTGCTTCCAGTTGTTGCGCAAATTGGATTCGTTTCTGAGGTTGTTGGTAGCTCGTGTTTGGCAGCCCAACTTGCATTGTAAGAACGTCTTCAGTTGCAAAGCCGGGTTTGACATCAAGCAAACGCACGAAGCTTCGCATCAAGAGTCCAGCGCCGATCAGCAACAACACAGCCATCGACATCTCGGCAATCACCAACACACCACTTAAACGACGCTGCCGAGAATCAACCCCACCGCTGCGTCCACCCTCTTTAAGAGCTGGGTGCAAATCGGATCTGAGTGTCTGCCAGGCTGGAGCGAATCCAAAAACGATACCGGTGATAACAGATGCACCGAGTGTAAATCCAAGGACTGTCAGATCGATTCCGATGCGGTTGTATTGTGGCAACTTGATCGGATTCACTGCCATCAGCAACTTGATTCCCCAAATCGCCAACAACACTCCGGCGCCGCCCCCGAAAATTGAAAGCGTGACGCTTTCGGTGAGCAGCTGTCGTAACAGGCGTAATCGGCTCGCGCCTAATGCAGCACGGACGGCGAGTTCTTTTTGACGCGACACACTCCTGACCAGCAACAGGTTTATGACATTCGCGCACGCAATCAACAGTACCAGCAAGACCGCACCGAGTAATAAAAGCAGCGCGGGCCTGAACTTCGAAGTCACCTGTTCATGCAAGGCGACCGCTCGATAATCGACGCCTGTATTTGTATCCGGATATTGTGCTGCCAGGTTCTTTGCGACGTTGCTCAGATCGGCAGTCGCACCGGCAACTGTAATTCCGTCGGCGAGCTTGCCGATTACATTGAGCAGTCTGACTGGTCGAGCGCTCTGGTTGAGTTGGTTTTGCCAAAGAGGCGCCCAAAGTTCTGCCGTTGGTTCGAGAAATTGAAATCCAGCCGGCATAACGCCAACGACAGTTGCACTCGTACCGCTAACGATGAGCTGTTTGCCAATAATGTTTTCGTCAGCACCAAATCGACGCTGCCATAATGAATTGCTGATAATGACTACCGGTGGGCCACCTATGCGATCCTCCTCAGCCGTGAATGGTCTTCCCTTCTCTGGCATCACTTTCAGTAGTTCGAAAAGATTTGCCGAGACGAACAGACCTTGCGAAGCTTCGGGCTCGCTTCCTCCAGTCAACGAAAAATTCCACAACGGTGAAGTCGCAGCCACTGCACTGAAGGACTTAACCTGTCCGCGCAAATCATTGAATTCGGCAAACGAAAACGCTTGTTCCTGATTGCTATCGCGCGTAGTGGTTCCCCATACCATCACCAGCTTATCAGCGTCCTGATATGGCAACTGCTTCAAGACAACGGCATTGACAACACTGAAAATCGCAGTGTTCGCACCAATGCCGAGAGCAAGGGTTAGTACAGCGATTCCGGTGAATGTCTTGTGGGCAGCAAGATTTCGCAGACCGTAGCGGATGTCTTTCAGTAATGACTCCATGGTGTACCTCTGGAATGGGGGTTTGGGGTTTGGACTTTGGACTTTGGACTTTGGACTTTCGTCTTTGGACTTTCGTCTTTGGACTTTCGTCTTTGGGCTTTGGACTTTGCACTTTGGTCCTGCCGTGGCTAATGAAGGCTTTTATTCTTCAAAGTCCAGCCCAAAGTCCAAAGCCCATTCCTCTTACTCATATCTCAACGAAATCACGGGCTCGACCTTAGTTGCGCGACGGCCTGGAAGATAACAGGCAAGAAACGCGACCAACGCTATCAGCAAGGCGATACTCGCAAACGTTACTTTGTCAGTTGGTTCGACTCCGAATAACATCGTCGTCATCAGGCGGGTAAGCGCAAACGCACCAACTAATCCCACACCAATTCCGATCAGTGCTAACTTCATTCCCTGGCCCAGGATCATTCTGAAAACGTCATTCGGTCGCGCGCCAATCGCCATGCGAATCCCAATTTCGTGAGTTCGCTGGGTCACGGAGTACGACATCACACCGTAAATTCCGACCACCGCCAATACGAGGGCAATGCCCGCGAAGATACTCAACAAAGTCAGATTCAAACGTTCGCCAGCGACTGACTCGGAACGAATCTCATTCATCGTGCGGATGCCATAAATTGGTTGGTCTGAATCGATATTCTTTATCTTCCGTCGCGCGCCGGCAATCATCTGGTTTGGATCGCCCACGGCCTTAATGATGATCGACATTGACGTAAGAGGCATCTGTGCATAAGCAAAATAGCCCTGTACACGATTCGAATCCTGCGTCAGGCCTTCCATCTTCACTCGACCAACGACTCCGATTATCGTCAACTTCGGAGCGCCGGCATCAGTACCAAATCGAAGTTGCTTACCTACTCCATCTTCATTCGGGAAATAGCGTCGAGCAAACTCTTCATCGATAACAATGACATTTGTGCCGCGAATCATCCGTTCGCCATCACTCATCTTGCTCAGGTCGCTTCCGGCTATGAATTGTCGATTGTCTTGATCGTTGAAGTAGCGTCCACGCACCAACGGTATGTTCATCGCGCGGAAGTAGTCCGGAGTAACAGCGCAGGCCTCCATCAAGGGCCGGTCACCTTTTGGCGGCGTCGGTCTGCCTTCAACCATAAATGAAGTCTGCCATCCATTGTTTCCCAAAGGCAGACCAGAGGCAGCAGCAACCGCCTCAACACCGGGCATGGCGCGCATGTCCTCGAGTGCACGCCTGAAAAACTCAGCACGATTGTCTTCAGTCGGATATTTCTTTTGCGGCAGAGATAGAATGAAACTCGTGAGGTGTTCATAGGAAAAACCCGGATTGACTTGCTGCAGGCGATAGAAGCTGCGAATCATCAATCCCGCACCTATCAACAACACCATAGTGGTTGCAACTTCCACAACGACAAGCGAACTTCGTAACCACTGCCTGCGCGCTGTGCCGCGTCCGGTTTCTTTCAGAGTCTCCTGAACATCAACCTGGCTTGCATTAAGCGCCGGGACAAGGCCAAACAGAATCCCCGTCACAAATGCAATCCCAAATGTGAAAGCGAGCACGGTCCAATCAAGCGTGATTTCGCGCGACCGCGGAATCGCATTCGGACTAACGTAAAGGATCAGTTTGATTCCAAGTTGAGCGATGCCAATACCAAGAGCGCCACCAACCAGCGAAAGCAACAAACTCTCTGTCAGCAGTTGCCGGAGTAATCGAAACCGACCAGCGCCCATAGCCGAGCGAATTGCCATCTCTTTTTGGCGGCTTGAAGCTCGAGCGAGCAAGAGGTTGGCGATATTGGCGCACGCAATCAACAACACAAACCCAACGGCCCCAAAGAGTACCCACAAGGTTCCGCGAACGTCGCTGACAAAAACTTCGAGCAATGGCTGAATGCGAACTCGATTGCTGGTATTCGAATCGGGATATTGCTTCTCAAGGTTTACGGCAACTGCATCCATGTCGGCGCGAGCCTGGTCCAAGGTAGCTCCCGGCTTCAGGCGTCCGACGCCGTATAGTCCAGGGTGATTACCTCGCTCTTGCCAGTTCGCGTCGCCTGAAAGTTGACCGACCGGCACCCACATCTCAACGCGACCTGGATACTGAAAACCTTGCGGCATGATTCCGATGACGGTGTAGGTTTTCCCGTTGAGTGTGAGGCTTTGATTAAGAATGTTGGTTTGGCCGCCGAATCTGCGTTGCCACAGCGGATAACTCAGAACTACGACAGGTGTGCCGCCCGGCTTGTCTTCTTCATTTGTGAAAACTCGTCCCCATCCGGCGTTCACTCGAAGTGCCGCAAATAGATCCGCCGATACCTGGCCCGTGAGAATTCGCTCAGCATCACCCAGACCGGTCAGTGTGTAACTGTTGCGGTTATAGACACCGAGTTTTTCGAAGACGTGATTCTGGTTTCGCCAATCAGTGAAGTTTGGATACGAGATTGACATCTCCTCGATGACGGGACTCGTCTCATGTAGAAACAGCAAGCGATCAGACTCTGGGAATGGTAGCGGTCGAAGCAGCACAGCATTGACAACACTGAATATAGCCGTGTTTGCGCCGATACCAAGTGCCAGTGCGAGTATCACGATCGCAGTGACGCCCGGCGTTTTCAACAACATTCGTGCGCCATAGCGAATGTCTTTCAAAAGGGTCTGCATGTTTCGTTTAACTCCTGAATGGACTTTGGACTTTTGACCGGCTCTCAGGTCTTTCAATACCACGTGGCTTTCGAGACTCTGTCAAAGACTTCAAGCACGGTTTGCTTTTAATTCGTGTTCGTTCGAGTGATTTCGTGGATCATCTGTTAGGTCGGCGAAATCGCACGATCCACGAAATCACTCGAACCAACACGAATTAGAAACTACGGACATCCGAGTTTCGACACAGTCTCTTCAGCCTGTTGTGTCCTAGGCCGCCCACCTAACAAATCGGCAATCGGAGACTGAAAATCGGCAATGCCCTCACTCGCATCTCAACGCCACCAACGGATCAACCTTCGTGGCGCGCCGTGCAGGGATGTAACAGGCGAACAACGCTATCGTCGTCAAAACACCTGCCACGCCGACGAAGACCATTGCATCTGTTGGCGCAACTCCAAATAACAGCCCACGAATGAACCGTGTGGCGACGAAGGCGCCGATTAAGCCAATCGCTTCTCCAACCAGCGCGAGTGCTAATCCTTGCTTGAGCACCAACCTTAAAACGTCGCCACCCTGCGCACCCAATGCCATCCGAATTCCCATTTCCTGGGTCCGTTGAGTGACTGAATAAGACAGCAAACCGTAAATTCCGACCGACGCCAGCAACATCGCCAGCCCTCCAAACAACCCCATCAAGATCATGTTCAGACGCGGCTGCGAAATACTCTCAGCAACGATGTTCTCCAGTGTATTCACGGTTGCGATCGGCTGATTCGGGTCAATGGACCACACCGCTTGTCGAAGTGCCGGAATGAGTGACCGGGGATCGTTTTGCGTTCGGACCAGCACCGTCATATCAGCTAGCGGCGCCTGTGATGCAGGAATGTAGTAGGCAGGATCCGCGTCAGCGTTCAAACCCGACGACTTGATGTTCCGCACCACGCCAACAATTTGAAAGGAAGTTAGTCGCTGGTTGTTCCAAATCCTGGCAGGTGGACTTGGCCTGATTCGCGTCCGAAAAACATCATCATTGGGAAGATATTGCCGCACAAACGCTTCGTTCACGATCGCGACACCGGGATGGTCCGGGTCGTCCTGGGCGGTAAACATGCGACCGCTGACAATCTGCGCACCCACAGTTTGAAAATAGTCTGGGCCAACGGGATTGAAATTAGCCGACAACGATTCGCCGGGTTTCGGATCGGGTTTTCCTTCAATCGCGAAACCATCAATCCAATTCGACTCCAATGGGTGGTCGTATGAGATCGCAGTCGATTGCACACCCGGTAGTGCGCTGATGTTTTGCGTGAGCTGATTGAAGAAGCCGTTGATCTGTTCAGGCTTTTGGTACCTGGTCGCGGGCAGGGTCAGGTTTAGGGCCAACACGCGTTCAGCTTTGAAGCCTGGATCGACATGCTGCAAGAGCCAAAAGCTCTTAATCAACAAACCAGCACCGATGACAAGTATCGCCGCGAGGCTGATCTGTAAGACAACCAGTAGTTGTCGTATTCGTTGACGTCCACCACCCGGACGCGAAGTACGTCTTCCCTGCTCAAGCGCCGATTGCAAATCTGTCTTCGATGCTTGCCAGGCCGGAACAACTGCGAAGAACAGACATGTGATCAATGAGAGCAACAACGTAAAGCTCAGCACACGCCAATCGAGACTGACATCACTGAGTCGCGGAATATGCTGCGAAACCAGCTTGGGGATCAGGGCAGTGCCAACGCCGGCGATGACCAGGCCAACAGCGGTGCCAAGCACCGAAAGCAGCACGCCTTCAAAAAACAGCTGGCTTATTAGACGCATTCTTCCAGCGCCCAGGGCCGCACGAATAGCGATCTCCCGAGTGCGCGCAGCGTGCTGTGCAAGGAGAAGTCCGGCTATATTCAAACAGGCAATCAGCAGTACAAGCGCAACGGCAGCAAGAAGTGTGACAAGCGCCGGCTTCACATTCCCAACCATTTCCTCCATCAATGGTCTAACAACAACTCCTTCGCCCTTGTTGAGTGGATACTCCTGTTCAAGGCGCGCAGCGACTGTTTTCATGTCGGCGTCAGCCTGGGCAATGGTGACTCCACTCTTGAGTCTGCCGATCACACCTAAAACATGAGCGCGACGAAGCGATGCCCACTCAGCGCTGAAAGCCATTGGCACCCAGAACTGCTGCTGATCAGCATTGAATGAAAGTTGTCCGGAGGTTGTGGGCCACGACGGATAAAGACCACGAGGCATTACGCCAACAACAGTGTATGCATTGCCGTTGAGCGTGATGGGCTTGTTGATGATTTGAGCATTCCCACCATAACGTCTGCGCCACAGCCCATCGCCAAGAATGACAACCTGGCCCTTGCCAGGTTCGTACTCTTCCGCAACAAACGAACGACCAAGCGCTGGTTCAACGCCGACAACTGTGAAGTAGCCGGCACTGGCTCGGGCGCCAAGGATTTGTTCAGGCTCGCCGTCACCGGTCAAGGTCATCGTTGAAGCGCCGAAGGCAGCCATGTCTTCGAATGTTGTGTTCTGTTTTTTCCAATCCAGAAAGGTCGCAGGCGATGCACGCCAACGACCGTATTCCGGGACGCTGGCCCACACCGAAACAAGCCGGTGCGGCTCTTTGTAAGGAAGTGGTCGTAGCATCACGGCGTTAACGACGCTGAAGATTGCCGTGTTAGCGCCGATACCAAGCGCAAGTGTGAGCACGGCAACCAACGTCACCGTAGGGTGCTTCAATAGCATCCGCGCTCCGAAGCGAAGATCGTGGATCAGCATCGGTAATCTCCTCCGGTCGCTGAAAAGTAAGATCAGACGGTCTCGTGAGAATAGGACCTATGGCGAACAATAGGACCTATATCCTGGTTCGGAAGGTCAATCTCACTCATTGCGCAGCGCCACCATCGGATCGACTTTCGTGGCTCGTTGCGCAGGTATGTAGCAAGCGACGAGACCGATAATTGCCAGCACTGCCGCATCGATCAGAAACGTCGCGGGATCTGTTGCACTCACGTCGAACAGCAATGTTGACATTAGCCGCGTTGCAGCAAATGCAACTCCAAGTCCAACCGCAATTCCAATCAATGCGAGGGTGAACCCGTTTTGCAGAATCAAACGCAGGACGTCGGCACGGTTTGCTCCTAAAGCCATGCGAATTCCGATCTCCTGTGTTCGCTGGGAAACCGAAAACGACATGATCCCGTAAATTCCGATTGCGGCCAGCAACAAAGCCAGAACAGCAAACAATGCAAAGAGAAACAGGTTGAATCGTCGCGGAGAAACTGACTCTGAAATGCGGTCTTCCATCGTCATCACATTCGCAATCGGCAGGTCAGGATCGATCGTTGCTAATTCGCTGCGAACCGTGGCCACTGCTGCGTCGGGTCTCGACGTTGTTCGGATAGCGAGGTACATACCAGGAATGTTTCCGTCCGCGAAGAGTGGTTGCATAGCAGAGATATAGATCTCCGGACGATCTTCGCTATCAAGTCCACGATGCTTGACATTTCCAACTACGCCGACAATTTCGTACCACTTCGGATTTCGTTTAGAAAAAGAGATGCGCTTGCCAATGGCTTCCTCGTTGGGCCAAAACTTCCGCGCCAGTGCCTGGTTTACAACCATTACTTGTTGAGTGTCGGGTTGGTCGCGGTCGTTGAAGTCGCGTCCTTTCAATAGTGGAATTCCCATCGCACTGAAATAACCAGCCGTGACAAAACGCACTTGCTCATCCGGACGCGACTGCCCATCCGGCGTTGGCCGGCCTTCTATACTGAAGCTTCTATCGCTACTGGCGCCTCCGAATGGCAACAGGTTAATCGCTCCAACTGATTGCACTTCCGGTCGTGACTTTAACCTCACAAAAAGCTGCTCGAAGAACGTGCGACTCTTTTGGAAGCTTTCGTACTTCGTCTCAGGTAGTGCGATGCGAAGCGTGAGTAGTCGCGCAGGCTCAAAACCTGGCCTCACGTTCTGTACGCGAAGGAAACTTTTCAACATCAAACCCGATCCAATCAACAGCACTAAAGCCAACGCGAACTCGGAAACGACCAAAACGCTTCGTAAGCGAAGTCGTCGCGAAGATTCAGTTCCGCCACGACCTGAGTCCTTCAGAACATCGTTGAGGCTTGTCTTCGAGGCTTGTAATGCCGCCACAAGTCCCGAGAGAACCCCCGTAAGAATTGAGATGGCCAGGGTAAACAGGACCACGCGAGAATCGAGTGCGATCTCTTCGATGCGCGGAGTGTTCTTTGGAATTAGCGCAATGAGAATTTTGACGCCCCAGAATGCAGTGAACAATCCAATCAATCCACCGGCGATTGAAAGCATCAGACTTTCAGTAAGAAACTGGCGCAGTATGCGACCACGCCCGGCTCCGAGCGCTGCGCGAATTGCGATTTCCCGGTGACGGGCCGCGCCATTTGCGAGTCGCAAGTGGGCCAGGTTGGCGCACGCGACCGCGAGTACCAAACCAACGGCGCCAAGCAGGATCATCATCGCGCGTCGAAGATCGCCAACGATATCTTCATGCAATGAACGAGCCCAGGCGGAGTAGCCAGCGGCATAAGTGCTGCGGTGTTCCTGAGACATCCGAGCGGAGAGTGCATCGAGGTCGGCTTGTGCTTGTTGCCTGGTCGTGTTGGCTTTCAAACGTGCGATGACATTTAGGAAGTGTGATCCTCGATTGTTTTCGCTGAAAAGGTCAGGCGGCAATCCCAGCGGCATCCAGATCTCGGTGTTTCGATTGGGAAAATGGAACTCCGGCGGCATGATGCCAACGACCGTGACAACCCGTCCGTCGAGATTAATCGTCTTGTTGAGAATGCCGGGATCACCACCAAACCGGCGATGCCAAAGTCCGTCACTCAGAATCGCAACTCGATCTCTTTCGTATTGATCCTCCTCTTCCAGAAAGTGACGACCGCGTTGCGCTTCGACACGAAGAGTTGAGAATAAATTTGCCGATATAACGGCCCCACGCAATCGTTCCGGCTCACCATTGCCTGTTAGGTTGAAATCCAGGGACGCGTACGCAGCGATCTGTTCGAACGTACGTGTTTGCTCTCGAAAGTCTTTAAACTCTGGCGCGGAAATCTCCGTTTGGGCAAGGGTTTGTTGGCCCAGGTTTCCCCAGAGAGCAACGAGTTGTTCTGAATTTGGGTAGGGTAACGGTCGAAGGATGATGGCATTGACGACGCTGAAGATCGCGCTGTTCGCACCGATGCCCAGCGCCAACGTAACAAGTGCGATGGCGGTCAAGCCTGGTCGCTTCAGCAGGGAACGAATTCCGTAGCGAAGATCATTCATAAACTATATTGGATCTTCTCTGTGTAACCTCTGTGCCCTCTGCGCCTCTGTGGTGCGGGAGGTCACCTTAAGCACCAACAGAGACACAGACGACACAGAGGTTGCACAGAGAAATCAAAACTCGAAACTCAAGAATCTGCTACTCGTACCGCAACGCTGCCATCGGATCGACTTTCGCTGCTCGTCGCGCCGGAATCCAACACGCCAGCAGCGAAACAACCAACAGTCCAAACGGCACTGCCACATACGTCAACGGATCTGTCGCTTTGACGCCGAACAGCAATGACGACATCAACCTTGTCAGCGCAAACGATGCAAACATTCCGATGGCAACTCCTGCCAACGTCAGCAGCATTCCTTTTCTGATTACGAGTAACAAAATTCTTCCAGGCGTCGCACCAAGAGCGAGTCTCACGCCGATCTCGTTGCGATGTTGAGTGACGAAGTACGCCAACACTCCATAGATACCCAACGAAGCAAGTATTAAAGCGAGAATCGCAAATGCGCACAGCAGAATCATTCCCATTTGGCGCCGCGCACCCTCTTCACCAAGCACGTCCGATAGTGGCGCAACATTTGAGATTGGCTGATCCGGATCGACGGCTCGCACCGCCGCGCGAACCTCGCCAACTACGTTCATCGGATCGCCTTTTGTCCTGATCGCCAGATCCCGAGGGGCGAACCACGGCAGCGTATCGATCTGGCTAAGCGGAAAATACATTTCTGCTTTGACTGGCTCATCGAGTCCCATTTGCCGGATGTCAGCCACAACACCAACGATCGAGAACCAAGGCGCTTCGTCGGAAGGCGCTCCAAGTTTGAAACGTCGACCTAACACGTTTTGACCTGGCCAATACTGTCGCGCTGTCGTTTCATTGACGATCGCAACTTTCATTGACTGTGCATTGTCGTGCTCATCGAAGTAACGACCCTGTCGTAAAGAGATGTTGAGTGTCTGAAGGTAATTGGCACTCACCTGGCGATGATTCGCGTCGTACGACATCCCCGCAATGGGGTCGCGCATACCTTCCGGGTAGAAACCGCTCGTGCCGCCTTTCCAACTAAGTGGAACAGCGGTGGTGTAACCAGCCGAGACAACATCCGGCAGCTGTTGCACGCGTTCCAGCACTTGCTGATAAAAGACCGCACGTTGAGCCTGCTCCTTGTACTTGCCGCGAGGTAATTGCGTACGCAGAGTCAGAACTTTTTCAGCGTGTAGAAATGAGTATTGATTGAACAGGCGAAATAGTGTTTGGACCAACAAGCCGGCGCCGACCAGCAGAACGAGTGACAATGCCACTTCAAACACGACGGTCGCGCTTCGCAATCTTGCACTACTGGCTGACGAGCCTCGACCGCCACTCTGTTTGAGTGCTTCATTAAGGTCGACTCGAGCAGCATTGAGTGCGGGAACTAAGCCAAACACAATACCAGTCAGGATTGAAATTACGAGTGCGAACAGGAGCACCGACGCATCCAGTCTCAGATTCGTCGATAAGCTCAACCCCTCGGGAACCAGTTTTTGCAGAAAGCTAAAACTTAAGTAGGCTAACCCAATGCCGATCAATCCACCGGTAAGAGAAAGCAAAAGACTTTCGGTTAACAGTTGACGGACAATCCGCAAGCGGCTCGCACCGAGAGCCGTTCTCACTGCAATCTCGCGACGGCGACCGGCTGCACGTGCCAACAGAAGACTCGCAATGTTTGCGCACGCAATCAACAGCACAAACGAAACGGCGACCAGCAACATCAGAAGTGAGCTCTTCATGTCGCCCGCAACTTGCTCATGAAAAGGAAGCACGACGGCGCCGAGTTTGCCATTGAAGGTTGCTCCGGCATTGTCTTTCGCGATGTGCTGCATGACGGTATCCATATCCGCCTGCGCCTGGGCCACAGACACACCTGGTTTCAAACGCGCGATCACGTTGAGGTAATGCGCGTTGCGAGCTGCAAGGTCCTCGGGAGCTAGTGCGAGTGGCACCCACAGCCGTTCATCTTTTTCAATAAACTGAAATCCTTCAGGTAAGACCCCAACTACCGTGTATTTCTCGCCATTCAGCAAGATGTTGGAGTTAAGAATCTCAGGTTTCCCGCCATAACGACTTTGCCAGAGTTCATAACTGATAACGGCAACCTTGTCTGAACCGGGTTTATCTTCTTCTGGATTGAAGACTCGTCCGAGCAAGGGTTGAACGCCAAGGATCGGAAAGAAATTGTGTGTCACCTGTCGTGCGGCAATACGCTCCGGCTCGCCATCGCCAGTAATATTGAAGCTCGCGAAGGCAGCGGCAGCCATATCTTCGAATGATCGATTCTGCGACTTCCAATCCACGTAGTTGGCTGGAGCGGGTGTATTTCGAGGGAATCCGGCGAACGATGCGTCTTCCCAAACAAGCACCAGTCGATCCGGATCCCGAAACTTTAGTGGTTTGAGTAGGACCGCATTTACGACACTAAAGATGGCGGCATTGGCGCCTATTCCAAGCGCCAATGTCAGAACTGCTATCGCAGTGAAGCCAGGAAAGCGCAAGAGGCTTCTGACTCCGTAGCGTATATCTTTTAATAATGATTCCATGGATGTAATTTCCGATTCTTGATTGCCGATTGCCGATTGCGACTTCGTCATGCCAGGTACCAATCGGCAATCGGCAATCGGAAATCGGAAATCGCCTTCACTCGTATCTCAGCGCTACCAGCGGGTCGACCTTCGTCGCACGTCTGGCGGGCAGATAACAAGCTAGCAGCGCTACTACTATGAGTAACACCGCTATCGACACGAATGTGACCGGATCAGTAGCACTTATTTGATAGAGCAACTTGGCGATCAGACGGGTCGCCAGCCATGACGCAATCAGGCCAACACCAACTCCCAGCCCCACCAACAGCATTCCCTGCTTCAAAACCATTCGCAAGATGTCACGCATTTGGGCTCCTAATGCCATGCGTATGCCGATTTCCTGCGTTCTTTGATTGACCAGGTAACTGATGACGCCGTACAACCCGATCATCGTTAGCAATAACGCAATCCCGGCAAACGCCCCCATTAAGGCCATCAGAAACTTGCGATCAGCTACGCTCCGGTTAACCAGAAATTCCACGGTGCGAATCTTCCACATCGGCTGATCAGCATCGACCCTCCACACTGCGCGACGCACCTGTTCGGCGAGGCTTAAAGGCTCGACACTTGTTCGCATTACCAGAGTGGCGAAAATTCCTGGACTTTGCCTGTAGGCTACATACAACTGCGGGCGCGTCGTCTCCTCTCGCCAGTACTGTTTCGCATCGCCAACAATACCAACCACAGACAAAACAGTTTTCTCATCAAGACGAATCTGTTTACCCAGCGGATCAGCGTTGGGCCAGAAGCGTTGGGCCATCGTCTGATTGATGATTCCGACAGGCGGCGAATTGAGCTGATCGGAATCGCTAAATGGTCTTCCCTTGAACAGAGGAATTCCCATGGTTTCGAAGTAGTTCGGCATCACCGTATTGAACTGCACCTCGGGCTCCTGGCCCTTCGGAGGAACTTCCCGATCAGGCAGAGTGATTGATGCGCTACCACCGTTGCCGCTGAAAGGAAGACCTCGAACAAGTGAAACTGAAGTGACCCCTGGAATCTGTTTGATCTGTTCCACTACTCCTTTGTGAAAGGCAAACTGCGCTTCGGGTGTCGAGTACTTGTTGCGCGGCAAACGATATTCGAGACTGAGCAGTCGTTCGGGTTTGAAGCCAACATCCACTTTCAGCAATCGATCGAAACTGCGAATCAAGAGACCCGCGCTGACCAATAACATCAAAGACAGGGCAACCTGTGAAACAACAAAAGCGCCTCTTATTCGATTCCAACGCGCTCCTTCGCCACCACCGCGCGAACCCTCTTTTAGGAATGACTGAAGATGGGGTTTCGCGAGTTGAAATGCAGGGGCCAAACCAAATAACCAGCCAGTCAGCAGTGAAACACTGAAAGCAAACAGCAACACGCGCCAGTCGATCCTTGCACTAGTCGGACTAATAAAGGTTTGAGGTATTTTGAGTAGACCAAAGAGTCCCCAGTAGGCCAGCAAGACTCCCATCACGCCGCCCGCCACACTGATCAAGGTAGTCTCTGTTAAGAGTTGCCTGATGAGACGCCAGCGTCCGGCACCCATGGCAGCACGAACCGCAATTTCTCGTTGGCGTGCGAGTCCACGAGCCAGAAGGAGATTCGCCAGATTGGCACATGCGATCAGGAGAATGACGCCGACAGCGGCAAACAACAACAATAGCGCCGGTCTGATGCTACCAATCATGATTTCCCTGAAGTCCTCGATCTTCACACCGCGTCCAGCATTGTCCTGCGGATAGGCCTGGGCTAACTGGGCAGCAACAGTTGTCGCCTCGGCAATCGCGGCCTTCGTGTTCACTCCGGTTTTGACATGGCCCATCCCGGCCAGGAACCTCGCGTTGCGTTGCATTGTCGCTGTTGGGTAATGACTCATCGGCATCCAAACTTCAACGTCTGGATCAAAAGGTTGTTTGAACTGTTCACTTACCACACCGATAACTGAGTAAGTGTCGTTATTCAGAATGAGTTTCTTATCCTGAAGATTTGGATCGCTGTGCAACCGTTCTCGCCACAGCTTTTCGTTTACGACGACATATCTAGCTGCGCCTATGCCATCCTCGCCATCAGCGAACGTTCGGCCAACAATCGGATTGAGATTGAAAAACTTGAAGTAATTTGCCGAGACAAACCCACCACGAACACGATCTGGACGATCCGTTCCGGTGATGTTCACGCTTTGGGATTGGAAAGCAATGAAGTCTTCAAGTGATGTCAGGCGCGAGCGAAAATCAGCAACCTCAACAACGGAGAGACCGTCGGGATCACCGGCCGGCGTGGTGGTCGAGACAAGAACCAGGCGGTCGGCGTTGTGATAAGGCAGCGAACGAAGCAAGACAGCGTTTACAACACTGAAGATGGCAGTGTTGGCTCCCACACCTAAAGCAAGAGTGAGTATCGCAACGATCGTAAACAACGGTTTCTTGAGAAGCATTCTTACGCCGTAACGAATATCTTGATTGAGTCCTCGAAACATTTCGACCTCCAATGGTTACTGATTTTTAGATGGAGAGTTTGGAATTTGCGTAGTGCTGTGTGTTGACATCCTCCGTCTCTCACCGGTCCAAGCCCAAACGCCGAAAGTCAAAAACCAAAATCCACACTCTGAATCAAAAATCTTTTAGCGCCACTAAAGGATCTACTTTCGTCGCCTTGCGAGCCGGGATGTAGCACGCAACCAGTGCGACAAACACCAGCAGAAACGAAACAAATCCAAACGTGAGCGGATCCGTCGCACCAACACCGTACAGCACTGCAGTGATCGCGCGCGTCACTACAAACGCACCTGCTAGCCCCAGGACTACGCCAATGATCGTGAGCTTCACTCCTTGCGTCAGTACCAACCTCAACACGTCGCGCAACTGGGCTCCCAGTGCCATGCGAATACCAATTTCACGGGTACGTTGTGCAACTGCGTAGGAAGTAACTCCGTAAATTCCTATCGCAGAAAGCAACAGTGCCACGAGTCCAAACACACCAAGCACGGTTGCCGCGATACGTGCAGGAAACAGCGAGAGACGCATGTGCTCCGAAAGTGTCTTCACATCAAACAATGGAAGAGTGGACTCAAGTGATTGGACCTCTTTTCGCACACTTCCAATCATCGCGTCAGGCGCTCCCTGCGTACGGACAATTAGGACAGCACTTGAGTTGTAGTCTTGAGAGATCGGCGTCCAAACAAACATCCTGGGAGCCTCCGCAATATTCCAATACTTGCCGGCGGCAGCGACTCCAACTATGCGAATAAACGGTCCATTTTGGCCGCCAAAACTGAAACGCCGGTTTACAGCTTCGGCGTTCGACTTTAGAAACGGCATCATTTGTTTGACGAAAGTCTCATTAACAACCGCCACACGTTCACTCTTGTCAGTATCATGGTCACTGAATTCGCGGCCTTCCAGCATTTGAGTTCCCATGGTTTCGAAATAATGTGGACCAACGCTCCCGTTCATAGATGTCGGAGCGTTTGCACCGCGTTCGGCCGGTTGTCCTTCAATGAACACCCAGCGACTGTTGTAGTTCAGACTCAAAGGGATCGAACTGGCGAGTGTCACCGACTTCACACCGGGAACCGAGGCAACACGTTCCACAACCTGACGGTAGAACTGTTGTCCACGCGCTTCGTCATAACCCTGTAGGCCCACGTCGAACGACATCATCAGAGCATTCTGCGTATTGAATCCGGGATTCATTGTTTGCAGTTGCTGCAATGTGCGTACAACCAGTCCGGCGGCAATCAGGACGACCAGCGACAACGCAATCTGTGCAACTACTAAAACGCTTCTGAGCCGGTTGCGGCTATCACCGCCCTGGGCCGCGTTGTCTTTGATGGATTTCAGTAAACTCGGGCGAGTCGCTTGAAGAGCAGGTGTGAGCCCGAAGATCGCGCCTGTGATCAGCGAAATCGAAAGAGAGAACAGCAACACTCGCCAATCAACACCGACATCAATCGCCAGTGGAAAATCGATCGGAGGCTTGAAGGCAATCAACCCTTTCAAGATCCAAACAGCAAGTAATAATCCCGCTACACCTCCGATCAGCGACAACAAAACGCTTTCAGTCAGCAATTGACGAACAAGGCGTAAGCGGTTTGCTCCCATCGCTAAACGAATAGCGATTTCACGACGTCGATCCGTGGCGCGAGCGAGGAGTAAGCCTGCGATGTTTGTGCACGTTACTAATAGGACCAATGCCACTGCTCCCATCAGTATCCAGGTGAAGCTCACCACCGCGTTGCGCAGTTCTGGAATTATGAAACCGGTCGGCAGGACCTTGATCGACATGCCATCGTTGATGTTCGGATATTGCTTCGCAAGCTGCTGGGCCAAGAGGTTCAGTGACGCTTCTGCTTGACCCGGAGTAATACCGGGCTTGATGCGGCCAACCGCAAAGAAATTTCCGGAGCTCCGATCGTCAAGCCATGTCGCGCCTGGTTCGACCCAGGCCATCATCGATGCGGGAACCCAGATTTCTGGTGAATAAATCAATTCGGTGCCTTTGAAACCCCTCGGCGTAATTCCAATCACCTGGAACTGATGATCGTTCAGGAGCACTTCTTTCCCAACGAGGTCAGGATCACCTCCGAAGCGTTTCTGCCACGAATCGTAACTAACAACAATCACTGGACTCGCGAGCTTGGCGCGTTCTTCATCCGGCGTAAACGTCCGGCCTTTGATAGCCTTCACACCAAGGACGTCGAAATAGTTTCCGGACACTTCATAACCCCAGACTCGTTCGTTAGCACCGGAGCGACTCATACTGATTGGAACAAACCGGTAAACAAGCAGGCCCGACAACACCTGGTTTTGATCTCGGAAGTCTGTGAAATTGGGATAAGAGAACGCGAGCATCGAATCGTTCTTGCCTCGCGCCGAAACGGAAACAATCTCCTGCGGTTTTTCAACCGGCAGCGATCGCAGCAGGACAGTGTTCACCAAACTGAAGATGGCAGTATTGGCGCCAATACCGAGAGCAAGACTGATGACAGCGACTGCCACAAAACCCGGTCGCTTGATCAGGCCACGAATTGCGTAGCGGACGTCTTTGATTAAGGATTCCATTTTCTCCTATTGCCTATTGCCTATTGCCTATTGCCGATTGCCTATTGCCGGCGACGCGACCTTCTGCTTCTGGTCCTTGTGCCAAAGGCGCTTCATTCTTCCCGCCAATCGGCAATCGGAAATTGGAAATTGGCAATCCCTTAGATTTCCCTTAGCGCTACCAACGGATTGACTCTTGTGGCTCGTCGCGCTGGTAAGTAACTGGCAACAAACGTCACCGCTGTTAATAACACCGACACCAGTACAAACGTGGTGACGTCGTAACCACTGATTCCAATCAACACACTCGAGAGAACACGGGCGAGCGCGAGCGACAGCAAAAGTCCAATAACCAAACCCACCGCAGCCATCCGCAGTCCCTGGGTGGTGATCAGTCTTAGCACGTCGCCGTGATTCGCTCCCAAAGCCATACGAATTCCAACTTCTCGAGTTCGCTGTGAAACGATGTAAGCCATGACGCTGTACAGGCCTACCGAACACATCAAGATCGCTACCAGGCCAAAAGCCAACGATAATGATGCGGCCATATTCGGCGCCCACAAGGCCCACGTCATGTGTTCCGGCATTGTCCGAATTGAATAGAGGGGTAATCGCCGATCCATCGACTGGACCTCACTTCGGATCGCTCCGACCAAGCTCTTCGGATCATTCCTAGTCCTTACGATCAGTGTCATCCCGGCGGGCCGCCGTTGAGACAACGCAAAATAGAACATTGGCTTTGGATCCTCGGCGAGCGCGCGGTACTTACCCGTCTTCGCAACGCCCACGACTTCCAGTGGATCAGGGTTATCGGTGCCGAGAAAAATTCGTTTGCCTACTGCGTTCTCGCCCGGCCAGAGTATTTCAGCCATTCGTTCATTGACGATTACTACACGTTGACCGCCTTGCCGGTCGCGGTCGTCGAATTCTCTACCCTGGACCAACGGAATTTGCAGCGCACGGAAATAGCCCTGGCTGACGGTGTTGCTCATGATGATGCGACCTGCACTTCCACGCGGCAGCGTTTCGCCTTCTTTTAGAACTGGACCATTCGAGTTGGAACTGTCACCGAGTGGTATCAAACGCGCGAGTCCTACCGCTTCAACGCCTGGCAGTTTCGAAACACGTTCAATTATTTGTGAGTAGAAGTTTCTTGACTGCGCTTCGTCATAGCCGACGAGTTGCGGATTTAGCGACACGAGTAGCTCGTTCTTCGCATCGAAACCAGGATCCATCGTCTGCGCTCTCCGAAAACTCTTGATGAAGAGACCACCACAAACGAGCACGACCAGCGACATTGATATCTGTGCAACGACAAGACTGTTGCGAAGAGTTATTCGACGGGCTTTCTTTCCGCGGGCACTGCTTGCATCACCCTTCAGGATAGGCACAACATCGGGGTTCGAAGAATGCCACGCCGGCGCGAGACCAAAAACAAACCCCGTAACAACTGAAATGACCGCTGTAAAGATCAACGCACGCGTATCGAGTTGGAAGAAGTTCTCGATGATGTTGTAGGGCAACACGGGAATAAACGTTTCCATGAGGCGCGTGACCCACTGAGCCAATAACAGACCAAATCCACCGCCGAGCAACGACAACATCAAGCTTTCGGTCATCAACTGGCGCATCAAACGAAAACGACTTGCGCCCAATGCCAAACGAATTCCTATCTCTTTTCTCCTGGCGGCCGCACGGGCCAGCAGTAGGTTCGCAACGTTGGCGCATGCAATCAAGAGAATCAGGCCAACTATTGCCATCGCGATCGCGCCGGCGCTTTTGAACACGGGCGTGGCTTCGTCCCAGCGTCCGTCTAATTCACTTTGGATCAACCCACGTGTACTGGTGGAACGCTCACTTGGATAGGTTTGATTGATTCTGCTTACGACGGTACTCATCTCCGCCGAGGCTTGTTCATGAGTAACGCCGGGCTTCAAACGTCCGATGATGTTCATCCAATGGCTATCACGCGAGGTGAGTAAACCTTTCGCCCGCGCCAGATCTTCGGCCATTGCCATCGGCGCCCAGAAGTCCAACGACAGCGCAAACTTCGTCCCTTTGAAAGACTCGGGCGCAACGCCGATGATGTCGTAAGTCCGGTTGTTGAGAAGAATCTGACGTCCAACGATTTGCGGGTCGCCGCCAAGTCTTCGTTTCCAGAGGTTGTGACTAATTACAACCACGGGAGTCGCACCAATATTCTTGTCTTCTTCAGGCGCGAATGAACGACCGATTTCCGGCTTGGCACGTAGCAAGTCGAAGTAGTTGCCACTGACAACCTGGCCCCAGATCACTTCGTTTTGGCCGTCAGCATCGAGTGCCGCCTGGACCATATCTTCGGCGGCGATACCTTCAACAGTGGTCAGCTGTGCGCGGTAATCCAGGAAGTCCGGATATGAGAACTCGTCTGTGCGACCACGGTCTTCGGTTATTTCTGCGGCGCGAATCAAGCGGTTCGGCTCGGGCACAGGGAGTGGTTTCATAAGGAAGGCGTTCACACCGCTGAAAATGGCGGTGTTCACCCCGATACCGAGGGCCAGTGTCAGAATGGCAACTACGCTAACCGCAGGATTCTTGGTTAGAACGCGAACACCGTAACGAATGTCTTTGAGTAGGGATTCCATATTTAAGCTCCGCGTCTTTGGTCTTCGTAGAAGTCAGTACCACCTCGCGGTAGCGGGTGGATTTGTCTTCAGATGCGTTCGCAGGATGCCGCGCTGATCCACCCGCTACCGCGAGGTGGTACTGACTTTCTTCCAAGAGTCTCCAAGACTCCAACACTGCACTTTCATAGGCTACTTCGCCCTAAACGCAACCAACGGATCCACTTTCGCTGCGCGTCTAGCCGGCACGTAACAAGCAAGCAGGGCAATGCCGATCAGCGTTGCACAGACGGCAACAAACGTGGGGACATCTGTGGGCGTAACATCAAGAACAGGTTGTTCATCAGCCGAGTGAGCCCAAACGCGCCTAAAGCTCCGATCACTATGCCAAAGGCAGACCACATCAGCGCGCCTTTGAAGATCAGTCTCATTACGTCTACAGCTTGCGCACCTAAGGCCATTCGAATGCCGACCTCATGCAGTCGCTGTGCAACCGAGTAAGACATCACACCGTAGATTCCGACAGCTGCAAGTGCTAACGCCAAGGCCGCAAACGCGCTCAGTAAGATCATGGAAAAGCGACGCGTTTGAATCGACTCGGCCATCGCTTGTTCCATCGTCATCGCGTCCATCGGGACTTGATCTGAGTCCAGCGTTTACTCCGACCGCAGCGCCACCAACGGATCGACCTTCGCAGCGCGTCGTGCCGGGATCAGACACGCCAGTAACGCCACCCCGATTAGACCAGCCGCGACACTTGAGTACGTAAAAACATCCGTGGCGGTGATTCCAAACAAAAAGCTGCGGATCACTCGCGTAAGTACCAACGCCGCCACCACACCAACTGCTACACCGGCAAGTACCAACTTCATTCCGCTCTTCAAAACCATGCTCAGCACATCGGCGGATTTAGCACCGAGCGCAATTCGGATTCCAATTTCTCGTGTGCGTTGCACAACTGCATACGACATGACACCGTAAAGACCGATCGTGGCGAGCAGTAACGCGAGGCCGCCAAACAGGGTGGTGGTCAAAGCGGTAGCGCGTTCCTGGAAAGTAACGGAACGGATCTGCTCGTCGAGAGTGCGGATGTTGAAGAGAGGGATCGTGGGATCCAGCGCACCGAGTTCACTCTTGATCTGGCCCAGCAACACCGGAGTATTGAGATCGGAGCGAACCAGCAAATTCATCTCATGTCGATAACTCATGAAAAACGGTTCATAAACGCAGAGTTGAGGTTCTTCACGAAGCGTGCGGTACTTACCATCAGGGGCGACACCAACTATTTCGCTGTATGGTCCTTCAGTCCCAAAGCGGAAGCGCTTGCCAACGGCTTCTTCGTTTGGGAAAACCCTCCGCGCCATCGATTCGTTAATGATCGCTACCGGCTGGGCACCTCGACGGTCAGCGCTCGTGAAATCGCGACCACGCAAAGCGATGTTCATTGTCGTGAAATATTCCGGTCCAACCCGGTTGTATTCCACCGCAACATCGCCACCGGGCGCTCCACCTTCAATCTGCACGACATCCTGAATCCGGCTACCACCGGCGTTCGGAGTAACTGTGGACGCGTAAGTTGCGTTTCTAACTCCGGGAATCGCGCGCACTCGATCGAGCAACTGCCGGTAAAGCTCACTTCCTTTGTCTTTGTTGTAACCCTGTAGGCTTGGATCTATTTGGACCACAAGGGTACGTTCGGGTCGGAAGCCAACGTCGATCTGCTGAAGCTGTCGCAAACTTCGAACAAAGAGACCGGCGCCCACGAGGACGACGAGTGAGACAGCAACCTGCGCCACAACGAGTAGATCCCGGAGCCGGAATCGTCGCTCGCCACGCCAGTGCGGAGCTTCATCTTTCAGTGCCGGCGTGTAATCAAATCTTGATGCCTGCAGCGCTGGTATCAATCCGAAAGCGACTCCCGTGATTAACGAAACACCCAGGGCGAAAAGGAGAACGCGAAGATTCAGACCTGTTTGCAGAGTTAACGGGAGGTAGTCGCCCGCGGGTTTGATGAGGGTCCAGAACGAGTCAGCCCAAAACGCAATCAGCAATCCCACCGCACCACCCGTGAGCGACAACACCAACGATTCGGTTAGGAGTTGGCGAATCAGCCGTGCTCGTGTCGCGCCGACCGCTAATCGCACTGCAATCTCCTTGCGACGCGTGCTGGCACGAACCAGTAGTAGGTTTGCGACGTTTGCGCATGCAATCAACAGTACCAATCCGATTGCAACCATCATCACGGTCAAGGGCGTTGCAAAGTCCCGGACGAGATAGGATTCGCCATGCTCATTCGAGACCGCGGTCAATCGTTCGGGCCCACGAACGCCATCCGCGTCATCCAGTTGCAGTCCGAGCGTCGCGAACGAAGCCGCTGCCTCCGCGGTAGTGACGCCGGGTTTCAAACGTCCCATCACTTCAAGCCAGCTGAAACCAGGCCGTGTAAGCGCATCGGGAGGATCCGAAGGCACTGCTTGTGCGTGCATCATCAAAGGCATCCACAGGTCAGTTGAAAATCCACGAATTGTGCCCGTGAACGATTGCGGCATGACACCAATTACAGTGAAGGTATGTTTGTTTATCTCGAGAGTCTTACCGATGACATCGTTGGCAGCACCAAAGCGCCGTTGCCACAAACCGTAACTAAGGACAATAACCGGATGAGCACCAGGTGTTTGATCGTCGGCAGCAGTGAAGACGCGGCCTAGCGCGGGAGCTACACCGAGAGTGGTGAAGTACTCACCCGACGCGATCGTTCCAAAGACTCTTTCCGCCGTCGCGCCGCCGCCACTCAAACTAAGTGGTGTGGAGTAGTAGGCCGTCAGGCTCGAGCAAACCTGGTTCTTGTCTCGATATTCGCGGTATTTTGGATATGAATAATTGATATTGCTTCGACCTTCAGGTCGCAGTGTCTCAAGCTTGACGAGTCGTTCCGGTGCAACCACGGGGAGAGAGCGAAACATGACCGCGTCGAGCATCCCAAAGATCGCGGTGTTAGCTCCGATGCCAAGGGCCAGCGTCAACACGGCCAGGGTGCTAAAAGCAGGACGGCGAACCAAACCCCGGATGGCGTATTGAATGTCTTTGATAAAAGTTTCCATGGAGCTCCTTAAGATTGTCGATTTCCGATTAATGTTCGGTCTGCTTAGAGACTCATGCAAAAGTGGCTGCGAAATGCAGAGATCGGAATCGCACACAGCACACAGCACACATTGGGGAACCCTGCGCTACAAGCTGAAGCACATCGGACATAAGACTCATTCATCTTTCAACGCAATTAACGGATCTACCCGGGTCGCACGTCGCGCTGGTAAGTAGCACGCCACCAGTGCAACCAGACTCAACATGGCCGCAACTGCCACAAACGTTGTCGGATCAGTCGCACTTACTTCAAACAACAAACTTGTCAGCAGGCGAGTAAGCACGAACGCAGTTCCCAGTCCCGCCAACACGCCAATCAGTGCGACACGCATTCCCTGGCCCAGGACCATGCTCAGAACATCTCGACTCTTCGCACCAAGGGCTACCCGAATTCCGATCTCTCTGGTTCGTTCACTAACAGAAAACGAGATGACGCTGTAAACACCAATTACGGCCAAGAGCAGTGCCACCAGGGCGAGCGAGCCAATCAAACTCATCACGAAGCGACGTGGCGCACGTGCATCCTCCATCAACTTATCCATCGGCTCAATCGCATAAACGGGTTGCTGAGGATCGATCGCGACAAGACTTTTTCTTACTGTTGAAATGAGAGTTGCCGGATCGCCCGTGGTTCGAAGCACAAAGCCCATCCGCGGCCACGATTCAAGATCCTGGCGATAATCAATGAAGGCACAGGGCACCGGCTTTTCCGTCAAACTCGCGTGCCTGACACTTCCAACAACGCCAATGATCGTGCGCCACGAAGTGTCCTTCGAACTTTCGCCAATCGCGATTCGCTTGCCTACCGGATCTTCGCTGGGCCAGAAGCGCCTGGCCATCGCGTCGTTGATAACGATTACGCGCGTTGAGTCATGGGTATCTTGATCGGTAAAAGTTCGCCCACGAACAATTGGAATCTGCAGCGTCGAAAAGTAATCACGACTGACTACCTGGTAATCCATTGAAATATTGTCGTCGGGCTTTGGATCGGGCCACTTTCCAGCACATTGGGATCCTAAGCTTAGAATTCCACGTGGACAAGTTGTCGCG